>Ga0307998_1000629_pt1 | contig 19806 bp, 18 predicted proteins | sample Davwhametageno37_FD_203147 | JGI IMG/M metagenome (GOLD analysis project Ga0307998, IMG submission 203147) | Marine microbial communities from Davis Island wharf, Antarctic Ocean - #37 | ecosystem: Environmental > Aquatic > Marine > Unclassified | place: Antarctic Ocean: Davis Island wharf... | reverse complement strand
TGAACACGTACTCCGAAATGGACTCCCATAGTTGCATTAGATGTAATAGTTTCTAGTTTTTTTTCATCTCCTTTAAGCTTATATCTAAAAGTTGGTCCTGCAAACCCACTCAATATGGGAAGAATTTTTATACCCACTGAAACAGGCGCTTCAATCCTAGATGTCTTTATATTACCGATTACATTACCAAAATTTGTTTCATAAGTAGTGAAGTGAAGTTCTGGTCTTACATAAAGCATCAAAACTTTAATTTGAGAATAAAACCCAATATTTACTCCATTAATTTTACCAACTGCGTCATCAAAATTTTTAACATCTGCAGCAAGTTTTTTTGGAGATTCATTAGAGTTTACACTAGCCTTTATTCCAAATTTAATAAACTTATTCACCACTTTTTTAGCAACAGGAACTATAGGCTCTTGACCATAAACTTTTGTGAAACCTAAAACTAAGAGAAGGATAATTATTTTTTTCATTTCAATATATTTTTATGATTAATAGTATTGCAATTTACTGATATTTAATAAGATGTATTATTCTTTAGAATAAAGATTAAGGTCAGTATAAAAATTTACCTTTGGACATGGGTTTAACAAATAATGATATTTTTAAAAAGCTCCGTGTAGCACATAAACTGCGAGATGATCAAATTGTTGAAATTTGTGACTTAGTTGATTATAAAATCACTAAGTCTGAGCTTGGCGCATTCTTTAGAAATGAAAGACACGAAAAGTACATGGAGTGTGGTGATCAGGTATTGCGTAATTTTTTAAATGGATTAATTATTCATTTGAGAGGACCCATGGAAAAAAAATAGCCTTTTATGAAAAAAGCCATCCTTTTTGAAGGATGGCTTTGAATTAAAATTCTTTTAAAAAATTAATTTATGGTTATCTCACAATATAATATTTTTAATTGCAATAAACAACTAATTATTAAATTTTTTCAATCTTAATTTTCTGTAAGTATTCTGATAATGGGAAATAACCTGTTCTTTAGAATTTAAACTTGAGAAATTTTTCCAATTAGTGGTGTTAGGCGAATGATTAAAATCCACATTATTAATTGTCCAAAATTGTAATTCATAAATGACTCCGTAAAGATCGATTCCTCTATCGGTTAAGTAATATTTTTTTATTTTTTTATCTTCAGGTTCTCTTATGAAATCAATTATTTCTAATGAAATCAACTTTTTTAATCTATCAACAAGAATACTTGAAGATATACCTTCATCAGATTCATTTAAAAACTCAGAAAAAGTAAACTTTTCTCTAAAAATATCACGAACAATTATTAAGGACCATTTATCTCCCAAAATATCTAAAGATACTTTGCAAGCGCAGATCGATTCTTTTTTGTCGTATTTAATTTTGCGCATTTTTAAAATAGATATAACTATAGATAATGAATTTAAAAAAAAGAGCCATCTTTTTAAAAGATGGCTCTGAAATCAAATTCTTTAAAAAATTAGTTTATGGTTATCTCAAATGTAATATTTTTAATTGCAATAAACAACTAACAATTAAAACTTTTTAACCTTAATTTTCTGTAAGTCTTTTGATAATGAGAAATAAACTGTTTTTAAAAATTTAAATTTGATAAATCAATTTCTATTTTAAAGGTCTCTTTTAAGACCAATTATTTCTAATAAAATCATAAGTCTTATGACTTACTGATGATAACTATGACTTTATTTAAAAGCAAAACCCTCCAATTGGAGGGTTTTGATATAGAATTCAAAAGTAAAACTATACTTTCCTTACGTTTAAAGCACTAAGTCCTTTATCTGTAGATTCTGTATCATAAGTAACTTTATCTCCTTCATTTATATCATCCTCTAAGTTGTTGATGTGTACAAAAACATCTTTTTCCCCTGAGTCAGGAGTTATAAAACCAAAACCTTTGTTTTGATTAAAAAATTTTACTGTTCCGTTATTCATTATAAATTGTTTTTAAATATAAGTCACAAAGGTAGGTTAACTTAATTTAAAAATTATCAATCTTATCTAAGATATTGTTTTTTTTAAACACTAACTATAATATAATGCTGATAACTAAGCAGTTAGGTTTACGTTTCGGAAATTTAATAACATACTTTTCAGTTATATTTATCTTGTATTAATAATATATTACTTACAGAAGATGATATACCTGTGGTTTAAAAGAAAACGCCACTAAAGTTAATTAGTGACGTTGGTGTTTAAAATAGGATTGATATGAAAAGAAAATGTTCTTAATGCAATTGGTTATAAAGATTAAAGTGCACTAAGGGTATAAACCTTTTTGTTGGCTAAATCTTCTCCTAATGAAAGTGTAAATTTCTCAAATGCAGGATCTGTCATCATTTCTCCTAATTTTGACATATCTACATCATATAAATAAACAGAAACTTTGTTTGGATCTTTTACATCTCTATGGACAAGTGTTCTAGAATCATCACAAAACTGTTCTCTATTCTTATTATCTTTTATAAAGCCTTTATACCATGTGCCATAACCTTTGGTTAATGGAATTATAGCAACAACATCTACCAAAGAGTTTTGGTCTAAATCAGCTGCATTATACCATTCGCTTTGGTGATAAATTTTGCCTTCGTCATTAAAGAACAATACAGCATAATAATCCATTAATACTGGTTTTTTTGTGACAGAATTTAACGATTCCCAAGTTCCATAAACTCTTACATCTCCATTGGGTTTTTGATTTTCATCTAATCCAGCAAAATAAAGTTGTTTAGTGAAATTAATTTCTTTGAATCCAGCATTAAAACCTTTCATGGTATTGTGCCAAGTATTAATGTCAAGCGAGTCAACTCCAGTTGGTGGGGGTGACCACGTAAAGTCTTCGGTTACATAGCTTTTCATTTCATCAAGTTTTTCATCAGAAAATGCTTGGAAATATTCCTTAGATGTTTCTACGTTTTTCTCAAAATTGATCATCTCAGCTGAGTTTGAATCACAATTAATGAACAAAAAAGAGCAGAACAAAATAGTTATAATTTTTTTCATTTTAAATAAGATTATAATTTATAAATACAATATACAAAACTGTTTTTAAAGCTTGTTTTTTTATCTGAACTTACTGAAGAGGATATGTCTGTGGTTTAAAAGAAAACTCCACATTAAAACTCTTGTGTTCATCTTAAGTTAGAATGAAGCTTTTAATGTGTAATCCCACCACTATTGTCATTAGGATTTACCTCGTTAAGGTTAGCCCTAGTTCGCTTATAATATTCTTTTCGGAATTTTAAATTCCTATCTCTTCTTTCTTTAAGAAATTTAAGTTAATTTTTTATCCATTTCATAATTTATGATTTAAAAGAAAATACCAACTATAACAGCAATTAAAAATACAATATTGGACAAAAAAAGCTAATTTCTCAAAATATCACAAAGACAATAGGTAATTTATAACAGCAAATGGATAGAAACAAACTGTTAAAAAAATTGCAATAATAACGACTCCCTTTGCTAAATCTTTATCAGTAATATTATTTATCCATACTATTGTGGGTTTAATACCTTTTATGAGTATAAAAAAACCAAAAAATGCTAAAACATAAGCTAATAACTCCATTACAGCTAATATAATAAATCCCAGAACTTAATGAAGATGATATGACTGTGGTTTAATCACAAGTACCTCAAACAGTTTTGTTAAAGTCTTATAAATGCTAGAAGAGAAGAAACTTTAATAAAAATCATTTAAATCAAACACATCTATAATAATTCTATAATCAAGTTCCCTCTCTCAATCTAATCTATGATTACCCTAACCTGAAATTCAATGTATATAGCTTTAAGGGAAGCTGCTTGGGGAAAGTTTTGACGTGTTGGGAAATTTACAAAAAGAGGTTTTTAATGAAAAAACTGTCCAATAAAAATTAAACTGTACTTAAAAAAAGCAAATTGGTTTATGATTTAATTGAGAAGTGATTTATTATAAAAATTGCATTATATTGGTAAACCAAACTGAAATACCAATTAAATATTTTTTTTAAATGAAAAAAACAAAAGTGTTCCTTCATCTATTTATAATAATTTTTATTGTGTACCTGCAGGGGTGTGCTGAAAAAACTCAGCCAGCGCAAACACCAAGTAAGATTATCAGTTTTTTCCAGCATTGGAATTTAATTTTAGGAGATGGCTCAAACGCGGGGATAGCAATTGATTATGAAAACAAGGATTTTTTTTACTCTACAAGTGATGGTGAAAAAGACTGGGTCGTCTTTAAAACGCCTAACGCAGGCAATACCCATGGTACTTCGAACAATACAAGAACTGAACTAGCGCAGTTAAAAAAGTGGTCACCACTAACCGGTGCAAAATTGGATGCAACACTAAAAGTATTGAATGTAGCAAGTACGGGTGATGCAAGGGTAGCAGCAAGTTACTCAGTAGTAGTCGGCCAGATTCACAGTGCAGATGGGCATGAGAATGAACCGCTTAAGGTATTTTATAAAAAATTTCCTGGGCATACAAAAGGATCGGTTTTTTGGAATTATGAAATCAATACAGCTGGTGAAGACAATTCAAAAAGATGGGATTATTCCTATCCTGTTTGGGGCTATGACTTTTCTGTTGTTGGAACAGACGAGAACATCTTTCCGCAAGAACCAGAAGAGGGCATTGATTTAGGAGAAGAGTTTAGTTATCAAGTGGAAGTGAAAGAAGGAATGATCTACCTCACATTTACAAGTGAAGGACATCCAACAAAAACCTTTACTAAAAATCTGATTAATTCTGAATATAAGACAGAAGCCGATATTCCAAAGCAGGTTCAGAGATTATTTTTTACTATTGGTCAAGATGGTGTTGAACGCAAAAACGCTTACGCTGAAGAAGGTTTGTTTTTTAAATTAGGGAGTTACAATCAAACCAATGGTAAAAGTCCTCAAGTCAATAGAGTGTGGTGTTCTGGCGCAGAAACACACGGAGGAAATCTTCAAAAACAATATGCAGATGGAAATTACGCTGAGGTTTGGTTTAAATCAGCTCATATCGAAATCAATGATCAAGCCATTTCAAATGAAGGCTATTTTTCAGCAAATGATGATTTGAGTAAAAAGACCGTTTACCCTAGCCAAGTCATTCCTATCATGGATAAGTTTAAAATTCTAATGGGAGACGGTACAAGAGAAGATAATCTTGTAAACTTTGAGCACCAAGACTTTTTCTATACAGTGATTGATGGGACGAGACGTTGGATTGCTTACAAAACTCCCAATTCTGGAGTGACCTCTCCCAATTCAAGTAACACAAGGACAGAGCTACACGAAAAAAGAGAATGGATTCCAGCTGAGGGTGGAAAGCTAACAGGTACCTGTAAAGTAATGCATGTTTCTAACACGGGTGATGCAAGAGTTGCCGCTTCATTCTCGACCGTAGTAGGACAAATTCACAGTGGAGAAGGCCATGAAAATGAGCCTTTTAAATTATTCTATAAAAAATTCCCGGGGCATACAAAAGGATCAGTTTTTTGGAATTATGAAATCAATACTGCTGGAGATGATAATGCAGGAAGATGGGACTTCTCAACCTCTATTTGGGGTCATGATATGGCAGTCGTAGGAACAGCAAAAAACGAGTATCCTTCCGAGCCAGAAGATGGCATTAAGCTAGGAGAACAGTTTAGTTATGAGGTTAATGTTTATAAGGGGATCATGTATTTGACCTTTAAAAGTCCAAACCACGAAACAAAGACCTTCACAAAGAATCTAATTTCGTCTGAATATGTGAATAAATCTGACTTACCAGAGCAGGTAAAAAGATTGTTTGTACCACTTGGACAAAACGGTACAGAAAGAGCAATTTCTTATAAAGGAGAATTAAATTATTTCAAGCAAGGGGCCTATAACCAAAGCAACGGAAAGAATCCGAATGAAAATAGAGTATGGAATACTGGCGCTGAAACCTATGGAGGTGATATCGCTAAACAATATGAAAACGGAAGTTATACAGAAGTTTGGTTTAGAGAAGCAACAGTAGGCCTGAGTAAAATACCAAAATAAATTGAATTAAAAACAATCTTGATTAAAGTAATATTCATAATGGGTATTTCCGGTTCTGAAAAAAGTACAATTAGAAAATCTTTAAGTGATAATGATCGGCAAAGCTGGTTAGAGATTTTAAATGGTTTGACAATAAAGGAATTCAAAAAAAGTAACTGTATAATTGTATGTTCTGCTTTAAAACAAAAGTATCGCAAGATCTTAAGTCAAAATATTGAAACACAAACAAAATGGAGATTAGTTTATAAGTTAATGAAATTATAAGAATAAATCAACCATGGTTGTCAAAACACAAAAAAAATCATTGTTAAAAAAAATCATTGCCATTATATTAGGTTTTGGTCCTGGGATTTTTGCTATTGGCTATACTATAGGTACAGGTAGTGTAACCTCAATGATTGTTGCAGGGAGTAAGTTTAATATGCAATTACTCTGGGTATTGCTTTTAAGCTGTTTGTTCTCTGGGGTGTTGATATTTTCTTATGGGAATTATGGATTAATTACTGGTGAAACTGCGCTATATGGCTTTAAAAAACATCTTAAATATGGTAAAATACTAGCTATATTAATTATCGTTGGAATAACTTTTGGGCAATTGAGTTCATTAATGGGAATCTTAGGGATTTCATCCAATATTATTTATGAAATATTAGTGTTAAATTTTAATGGCTTAAAAGGCTATGAATACGAAACCGTTCTTATTATTGCCATAGTTATTATCATTACCTTTTACTTATTAATACTGGTGGGTAAATATACCTTTTTTGAAAAGATATTGATTGTTTTTGTAACATTGATGGGAGTTTCATTTCTATTATCCTTGTTCTTTGTGCAACCACTCCCTGTTGATGTTGTTAAAGGATTAATACCAACAATTCCAGATGTGTCAGGCGGTAAAATGCTAGTTGCAGCTTTTGTAGGCACAACTATGGCATCAGCAACTTTCTTATCTAGACCCTTGTTTATAAAAGGAAAAGGTTGGACAATAAAAAATCTAAATCAACAGAAAAAAGATGCTATTACAGCAGCCATATTAATTTTTATTATTAGTGGTACTATTATGGCTGTATCAGCAGGAGCTTTATTTCATGAAGGTAAAGAAGTAACGCACGTGCTGGATATGGCAAATACCTTAGAGCCTATTGCTGGAAAATGGGCTGTAACCATTTTCTTTTTTGGAGCATTAAGCGCTGGCTTATCTTCCATTTTTCCTTGCTTATTAATTGCACCTTTATTAATTGCAGACTATCAATCTGGTAAATTAGACACGAATTCAAAACAATTTAGAGTAATTACATTTATTGCCTGTTTGGTAGCTTTAATTGGTCCTGCTTTTGGCGCAAATCCAATTGAAATTCAAATTTTATCTCAAGTTTTTAATGTATTTGTGTTGCCAGCTGTGGTTATAGGAATTATACTAACAGTAAATAGTAAAAAAATAATGAAAGGTTATAAAACCAGTATTGGAGTCAGTATTGGTTTGTTTGCTGCTTTATTTTTTTCGCTAGTAATTTCGTACAACGGAATCGTGGCCCTAACGGAGTACTTTTAAAATCAAATAAATGAGAAACAATAATAAATTAAAAAATAAAAATGTTCTTATAACCGCTGGAGCTCAAGGTATAGGGGAATCAATAACAAAACATTTTATAGACTGTGGTGCTAATGTTGCCATCCACTATTTTTCCAGTTCAGATACAGCTAAACATCTAGAGAGATTTGCAACAAGTAAAGGACAAAAAGCCACCGCAATAAGTGGCGATTTAACAAATGAAGATGATGCAAATAGTTTGGTTAAGAAAACTGTAGATACCTTGGGCGGTTTGGATATACTAATAAATAATGCCGGCTCTTTAGTTGCGCGTAAAATGCTAAGTGAAATGGAAACCAATTTTTGGCACAAAGTAATGGATGTCAACCTCACATCTATGTTGTTTGTTACAAGAGCTGCTGTTCCTTATTTAGCAAAAAACGACAATAGTAGTATTGTAAATTTAGCTTCACTTGCAGGTCGTAAAGGAGGACATACAGGGTCTCTAGCTTACTCTACCAGTAAAGGGGCTATTTTGACCTTTACAAGAGCTTTATCATCTGAGTTAGGTAATAAAGGAATAAGAGTAAATGCAATTGCTCCAGGACTTATTTTAGGAACTTCATTTCATAATACTCATACCACAAAAGAATCTGCGGCAGCTACAGTGATAAATATTCCAATTAAACGAGCTGGAAATGCGGCAGATGTAGCCCGAGCAGTTTTATATTTAGCATCTGAGTACGATGGATTTATTACTGGTGCTACCTTAGATATAAATGGAGGGATATATAACATGTAAATTATGATTAATTGTGAAAATAGAATTAGACAAATAAATAAAAATCAAGAATACGTAAGTAAAGTATCTTATCAAATAGTAAAATCAGAAAAAAAATGAAAACATTTGGAACAAGTAAAGAATTTATAAAAGGAAATAATTTAGAATGGGAGACCGTTGGCGAAGGTCTTAAACGAAAAATAATGGGCTATGACGATAAAATTATGCTCGTCAAAGTACATTTTGAAGTTGGTGCTGTAGGACAAATGCACGAACATTATCATAGCCAAACTACCTATGTAGAAAGCGGAAGCTTTGATGTTACGATAGGTGAAGAAACCAATACCTTAAAGGGAGGGGACTGTTTTTATATTCCGCCGCACACCATGCATGGTGCTATTTGTACAGAAGCTGGAATTCTCATTGACGTCTTTAGTCCTATTCGCGAAGATTTTATGGAATAGAATAACTTTATTTAAAAAAGTCGTTTATTAATTTTTTTTTAATATATTTGGTAAACCAATTTGGAAAACCAATCTGGAAAACCAAATAAAAAAAATAAGTATTGAAACTCATTTTGTTTTTCATTTATAAAGGATTTGATTCCTTAAAAAACTTAATTAACTAAACTTTTAAATACTATGAAAATTAAATCCTATTTATCACTGCTGATTTTATTCCTGGGGACTACCCTTGGTTTTTCACAAGCACAAATTAGTGGAAATGTAACTGGCGCAGATGGTCTACCAATTCCAGGTGCAACTATATTTGTACTTGGAACAAGCAATGGAACAACATCAGACTTTAATGGTAATTTTACCATTTCAGTTGAAGCTGACCAAAACGTTCAAATATCTTATTTAGGGTATTCTAGCGAAGTTATCCAATTTACAGGTCAAGACAGCATCAGTGTTGTTCTTCAAGAAGATCAAAATCAATTGGACGAAATTGTTGTAACTGGATACGGAACACGAAAAAGGTCACAAATCACAGGTGCTGTTGCAAAAATTGGAGGTAGTGAAGTTGCTGCTGTTCAAACTGCACGTGTTGATGATGCTTTAGCAGGAAAATTGGCGGGTGTTTTGATTCAAAATCAGGACGGTTCACCAGGTGCTGCACCAAAAATTCAAATTAGGGCTGCCTCTTCTATTTCAGGAGCCTCTAATCCATTGGTAGTTGTAGACGGATATCCAATCTCAGGAGGTATTCAATCTGTAAATCCAAATGATATTCAAAGTATAGAAGTACTAAAGGATGCTGCTTCAGCTGCAATTTATGGTTCTCGAGGAGCAAATGGTGTTATTTTGATAACTACTAAAAAAGGAGTGGCTGGTAAAGCTACATTTAGCTACAATGCTTACACGAGTACTTCAAATAAATACAGAGAAAATATCCTACAGTCAGGACCAGAATGGGCTGCTACTGCAAGAGCAGAAATTGCTGCAGGAAACTGGACAAGCACTGTTGCAAATAATGATCCTGCATTTTTAGAATTTAGATTAAATTCTTATGAAAATTCTCCAGGTGCAATTAGTCCGGAGGATTGGCTTTTTCAAAACGGGCAAACACAAAGTCATGACTTTAGTATGAGTGGTGGTAGTGAAGACGTAAAGTACTTTGCATCTGTTGGATATCAGGATATTGAAGGGGTAGTGATCACACAAGGATATGAAAGATTAAACTATCGTATGAACGTTGACGCAAAATTGAATGATAAACTAAGTGCTGGAATCAGTGCCAATGGATTTTCATCTAAAAGAGATATTTTAGGTCATGACATGAGAGATTTATTGAGATCTTATGGTGTTCATCCAATATATCACACTGCACAAACGATTGCATTTGTTCAACAAATGGATGCTCAAGCACAAGCTTTAGGAAAAGCTGCTTTTGATAATGGATACAGAGGTTCTGGATACGAAGCAAGTAGTATTTATGAATTAGAGCCAGGAATGGCAGCACAAGACTGGCATTATGGTAGAGCAAACAATGGTATTGGTGGTTCTGGTGATGCAGGTCCAGCAGCTAAGCTTGATAACACAGAAAGTTGGGAAAAATCTTATTTTGCAAACTTAAATGGATATTTGCAATACGATATTATTGAAGGATTGAATGTTAAAACAGTTTTAGGTGGAGACATTAGAGATTCTCAAACGTATTCTCATAGACTCCTTGGTTTTGATTCTAGAGCAAGAACTTCTCAAACTTTTATGAGACAAACCGATCTAAAAGTATCTACCTTATTGAGTGAGACTACTTTAAATTATGCAAAGGTGATTGGAAACCATGATATTGCTGCGGTAGCAGGAGTTGAAGTTCAAACGACAAAGTTTATAGGAACTAGTTTAAGTGGGGTAAATGTACCTGATGAAGCTATTCTTAATTTCAATTTGTTTGCTCCTTCAGATATCAGCGTTTCTGAAAGAAAAGAAACTAGAGTACGAGAGAGTGTATTCGGAAGAATTAACTACGCATACAATGATCGCTATTTGGCAACAGTTTCTTTAAGAAGAGATGGTGATTCCCGTTTTGGAGCTAACAAAAGATACGAAACATTCCCTGCACTTTCTTTTGGATGGAATATTCACAACGAATCATTTTTAGAAAATAATGAAACACTAAGCAAGTTAAAATTAAGATTTAGCACAGGTTCATTAGGAACTACTTCTTTCTTGGGTTCATACAATTCATTAAGCCTTTTATCTCCTGCAGCGACAATTTATGGAACAGGATTTTTGATTCCTTCAAACTCGCCAAATCCAGATTTGACATGGCAAACAAATACAGAGACCAACTTTGGGGTTGATCTTGGATTGTTAGATAATCGTATAACTCTAGGTATTGATTATTATACGTCTGATATTAACGACATATTAATTAATCAAGCACAATCTGAAGTATTAGGAAATCCATCTTCAATCCTTAATGTTGGAGATGTAACAAGTTCTGGTTTAGAATTCGAATTTGGTGCACTTTTAGCTAGCAACTCTAACTTTTCATGGAACATGAATGCCAACTTATCTACAGTGAATACTGAAATCACTTACTTAGGTGGTTTAGATGAATTACCACAACAAATTTTTGGTCAAAGTGGTAGAGGAGCTGTATTTAGAAACTACGTAGGTGGTGAAATCGGAGAGATGTGGGGATTAGAAACTACAGGTGAAGTTGAAATGGCTTATTTAGCAGATGGCACTAGACATCCAAACAATCAGTCTGGAGAATCTTATGTAGTAGATCAAAATGGAGACGGCGTTATCGACAGAACACGATCTGTTGAGGATGGTGGAGACTTAGTTAAAATTGGTCAAAATACACCAGACTTTTACTGGGGTATGTCTCAAAATATGAGCTACAAACAATTTGATGCTTCATTCCAGTTTCAAGGATCACATGGAGCAGAAGTTTACAACATTGACCCGCTTTATTATGGATCTCAATGGGGTGGTAGATTAGCAAGTGGAGATATTCCTGCAAATAGTGGTTTGATTGAAAGAAATAGAAATCAAACTGATGCAATGATACAAGATGCCTCATTTATAGCATTGAGGAATTTAACTATTGGTTACTCTTTTGATTCTTCTTTAATTAATAACCTAGGCTTGAATTCTGTTAGAGCTTATCTAGCTGGATCTAACTTATTTTATATTATGGGAGATAATTATACTTCTTACAATCCTGAAGGTGTAAAAGGAACTGACCCTACAATCTATGGTGCACAAGTTGGAGCAATGCCAGTTGTTAGAAGTTTTACTTTAGGTTTAAATATTAACTTTTAAATAAAAAAAAATGAAATATATAAATATATTATTGGGATCGTTGTTAATAATGACAGCATGTTCAACAGACTTGGACCAATCCCCATCTAACTTTGCTAGTGCAGATTCTTTAACAGATTTTGGTGGAGTATTAAATGCAGCATATTATTATCAATTGGGTAGTGTTACTCCATTAGCTGTAATGGCTGAATTCAGGGCTGACAATGCATTGATGCTAGAAGCACCTTATACTGAATTTGACATATTCACAAGTAATTTGACAACAATGGAGGATCAGTTTTTTGGACCTCTTTATACAGCAATGTATAAGTCAATTTTAAGTGCAAACAATGTCATTGAAAATTCATCAAATGCTACACAAATAGCTGAAGCTAAATTTTTAAGAGCGTTATCTTATTTCAAATTAGTAAAGTCTTTTGGTCCTGTAACTGTAAATCTTTCTGCAGCTCCTAGTTTAACTGATACCTCTATCTTAGGAAGACAAACAGCTGACCAGGTTTACAACAGTGTAATCATCCCTGATTTGAATGCTGCAATTATTGGTTTAAGCACTACAATTGTAGACGGAAGAGCGTCTAAATATGCTGCACAAGGCTTACTTGGTAAAGTATATGCTACAATGGGAGATTTTTCTAATGCAGAAACTCAACTTGCAGCTGTAATAAATGGAGCTGCCGGTGCAGGAATTACTTTGGAACCTAACTTCAATGATATTTTTGGAGCATCAAATGAATCTGGGAATTCAGAAATAATTTTTGCAACTCAAATTTCTGGTTCTATCGTAGATGAATACTCTTTCGGTTCTGATTTCTGGAATTGGTTTGTTGGAGATGATTCGAAATCTGACTTCCCTGTAGATCCAAATTTAGTAGCTGCATTTGATACTAGTGATGCTGAGGGTGGTGGAACTGATTTAAGAAGAGCTATAACCCTTAGTGACGATGGTTTAAAAGCAATTAAATTTCCAAAAGAAGGCGGTTTAGGAAGCGAACATGACTGGATTGAGTTAAGATTAACAGATATCATTTTATTATATGCTGAAGCTTTAAATGCAAATGGTACTCCTGCTGATACGGTTTTGGCTTTATTAGACCCTATCAGAACAAGAGCTGGTTTGATAAGTTTAACTGGAACAGTTAGTTCCCAGTCAGACGTAAAACAAGCGATTGCTGACGAAAGAAGACTAGAAATGGCTTTTGAAGGTCATAGATGGTTTGATTTAGTCAGAACAGGAACTGTAGACGATGAAATGGGACAGAGTGTTAATAATAATTACCACATATTTCCTATTCCTGTCTCTGAAGTTCTTGCAAGTGGAGGAGTTATTACTCAAAATGACGGTTATTAAAAAAATCTCGTCTTAATAATTAATCCATTATTACTTTCCCAATACCATGTTTTAAGTTAATTATTCGGTTTGAGAATTATGAAGTAATAATGGATTTTTCATGCTAAATTTTAGTAAGACATTTTTAGCCTGAGTTAGTATTATGTTTGCTCAATTTCTAAAGTAGAATTGATTATTTTTGATTCCAGTAAATTTTAATTTTTATAGTTACAAATGTTAATAGATAGTGATATTCAAGGAGTACAGAAGAGAATTATAGATAAACTGAAGGAATTAATTAATTTCAAAAACCTTGAGCCTGGTGATAAATTACCCTCAGAAAGAATGCTTTCAGAAAAATTTAGTGTATCAAGAAATAATCTAAGAGAAGCACTACAGACCCTAGAGTATTTTGGACTAGTTAAATCTATCCCGCAAAGTGGAACTTTTATAGCAGATATTGGTACTACTGCATTAATTGGAATGATTGATGATATTTTAGGCCTTCCAAAATCTACATTCAAAGATCTAGTGGAAGCACGTATTTTTTTAGAATTAAAGGGTGTCAAATTAGCTGCTCTTAGGAGAACTGAAGGTGATCTAATTCATATGGAAGATTGTTTAGCTAATTATTCTGATAAAGTAATTAGAGGAGTGGATGCAGTTCAAGAAGATTTATTATTTCACCTTGCAATAGCTAAAGCTAGTGGTAATCCAACCATAAGTACTTTTATGTTGAAAATTACACCTGAAATAATAACCAATTTTGAAAAACATCATGTTTGTGATAAGGATACAGCTTTTAATGGAATTCAAGAACACAAAGCCATTTTAGATGCAATACGAAGTCAAGACGCTTTGGAAGCCAAAAATACAATGAAAAAACATTTTGGGATACTCTATCAATATTGTTATAACGTATAAATTAGTTGTTTCAAAATTTTTAAAATAAATAATGAAAATTCAAGGATTAAGGTGGTGGATCATCTTTCTTATATTTATCGCTACAGTGATAAATTACATAGACAGAACGGCTTTTGCATTATTGTGGCCTGAAATGGGGAAAGATCTAGGGATGGATAATGCAGATTATGCAATCATGCTAAATGTGTTTATGGCAACTTATGCAGCTGGAAAATTTCTATCTGGAAAATTATATGATAAAATAGGTACCCGATTAGGTTTTGTAATTTCAATCATTGTTTGGTCATTAGCCTCTGCGTTTCATGCCTTTGCACGTGGCTTAATTTCGCTGTCGATTGTCAGAGGGCTTTTAGGCCTTGGAGAAGCAGGAAATTGGCCAGGAGCTGTAAAGAGTAATGGAGAGTGGTTTCCCGTAAAAGAGCGAGCTTTTGCACAAGGAATTTTTAATTCTGGAGCCTCTATCGGAAATGTCATTGCCCCTTTTGTTATCGTTTTCCTTTATGCGCGTTTTGGGTGGAAAACAACCTATATTATTTTAGGTGCTGTTGGTTTATTGTGGGTAATCCCTTGGTTATTTCTCAATAAGTCTACACCAGAAAAACACCCATGGGTAACTCAAGAAGAAAGAGATCTTATCCTTGCTGATAGAATTGATAAAAACGAAGTTGAAAGCAAAACAAAAGCCAAGAGTCTTTCCGTAAGTCAGATTTTAAGCTACAAACAATCATGGGGAGTCCTTATGTGCCGTTTTTTCATTGAACCCATTTGGTGGTTCTTTGCTGGATGGATGCCCATTTACCTTAATAAAACATTTGAATTAAGCATTGAACAAATTGCAGCTACTATGTGGATATCCTATTTAATGGCCGCTGCAGGGAGTATCGTTGGAGGTTGGTTTTCTGGATATCTTATGAAAACAAAATCAGTTGATGCTGCACGAAAAATAACAATTACCATTGGAGGATTGTTGGTGTTTATTGGATTCGTCTCCATCATTCAATTTGTTGGAGAAAATAATTTTATGACCTTTATTTACTTAGCAGGTGTAGTCCTTTTTGGATTTCAATTTGCTATTGGAAATGTACAAACCATATCAAGCGATCTATTTAGAGGTCCTTCGGTAGGAACTTTGGCAGGTTTGGCTGGAACCATTGCTGCCGTTTCACCAATGATCATGAATTGGTTTATTGGGCAAATTACAACAGCATCCTATACTCCAGCATTTATTGCAATTACGGTATCGGTTCTCTTGGGTGTATTATCAATTTTTATTTTAATAAAAACTATAGAGCCCGTAAGAAAAACAATCACAGATTAAATTTTAAACAATTAAAAGAAAGTAAAAGAATGAGTAAAGCAGATAATAAAATAGCAATTGTAACAGGAGCCACTGGCGGAATCGGTTTTGAAGTAGCTAGAAGATTAGGACTAGATGGATATACCGTTATTCTAAATGGTATTGAAGATGAAGCTGGAGCTAAACGTGTAGAGGAACTTACTGCAGAAGGTATTACTGCGGAATATTATGGTTTTGATGTCACTAAAGATGAACAGGTGACGGAAAACATTCAAAAAATTGGAGAAAAATATGGCAGAATTGATGTGTTAGTCAATAATGCTGGAGGATTGGGTGGTAGATCTCGTTTTGAAGAAATGACCACCGAATTTTACAGATTTGTAATGGCTTTGAATTTAGACTCAACATTTTTCTGTTCAAGAGCAGCAATTCCATTTCTTAAAAAAGGAGAAAATGCAACCATCATAAATTATACCTCAAATGCAGGCTGGAATGCAGGTGGACCTGGAGCAGGTATTTATGGAACTTCAAAAGCAGGAGTACACACAATAACCAGAGCTTTAGCAAAAGATTTAGCAGAATATGGTATTAGAGTAAATGCAGTTTCTCCAGGAACTATAGATACACCCTTTCATGCACAAATTAAATCCACAAAACCAGAAGTTTTTGCTTCATGGAAAAATAACATTATGTTAGGAAGACTAGGGCAACCAAAAGACGTAGCTGGTGTTGTTTCATTTTTAGCTAGCAAAGATGCTGCTTTCTTAACAGCAGAAACGATTCAAGTTGGAGGAGGACAAGCACTAGGAATTTAATAATTATAAGTAAGGAAATGAATAAAGTAGTCACTTTTGGAGAAATTATGTTGAGACTAGCTCCTCAAGGGTTTTTACGCTTTTCACAAGCGAACAGTTTTGATGCTGTTTACGGCGGTGGAGAATCTAATGTTGCCGTTTCCTTGGCAAATTACGGTGTCCCTGTTGATTTTGTAACCCGTTTACCAAAAAATGATATTGGAGATTGTGCAATGATGGAACTGCGTAAACGTGGTGTTGGTATAGATAAAATCGTTTTTGGTGGAGACCGCCTTGGAATTTATTTCTTAGAAACGGGTGCCGTTTCTAGAGGAAGTAAAGTAGTCTATGACAGAGCACACTCTGCTATTTCAGAAATTAAAGCAGGAATGATTGACTGGAATACAGTTTTTGATGGAGTTGAATGGTTTCATTGGACAGGTATTACACCCGCTATTTCACAAGGAGCAGCTGATGTATGTTTAGAGGCTGTAAAAGCCGCAAGCGAAAAAGGAATTACCATTTCTACAGATTTAAATTATCGAGCAAAACTTTGGAAATATTGTGATGATAATCATAGAGAAAAAGTAATGTCAGAACTAACTTCTTACTGTGATATTATCTTAGGAAACGAAGAAGATGCTGAAAAACATTTTGGTATTCACCCTGATGGACTTGATGTACATAAACATGGACATGATGTAAAAGCAGAAGCTTTTTTATCAGTTTGCAAACAGATGATGGAAAAATTTCCACGAGCTAAAAAAGTAATCACAACCTTAAGAGGCTCCATCTCAGCTTCGCATAATACTTGGGCTGGAGTACTATACGACAGATCAAAAATGTATGAAACCCGCCAATATCAAATCACCGATATAGTAGATAGAGTTGGGGGTGGTGATTCATTTATGGGAGGATTGATTTATGGATTACTAAAATACCCGGAAGATGATCAAAATGCACTTGATTTTGCAGTAGCAGCTTCTTGTTTAAAGCATACTATAAAAGGGGATGCAAACTTAGTAACGGTTGAAGAAGTAGAAAAATTAATGGGAGGAGATGCATCAGGGCGTGTTGCTCGATAACACAAATTATGGCTCAATTTACAAGACTACAGATAGTAAAACAAATGGAGGAATCTGGGATGGTTCCCCTATTTTATCATAGCGACATTGTTGTGGCTAAAGCTTTACTTAAAGCTTGTTATGATGGAGGTGCACGACTAATGGAATTTACTAATCGTGGTGACTTTGCGATTGAGGTTTTTAATCAATTAATCAAATATGCAATTGCTGAATTACCGGGAATGATTCTTGGGGTAGGTTCAGTGACAGATGCTTCTGCAGCTTCACAATACATGCTCTCCGGGGCTAATTTTATTGTGACTCCAGTATTTAGAAAAGATATTGCCCTAGTTTGTAACCGTAGGAAAGTATTATGGTCTCCAGGATGTGGATCCTTAACAGAAATTGCACAAGCCGAGGAAATGGGATGTGAAATCGTCAAATTATTTCCAGGAAGTACTTACGGTCCTGGCTTTGTAAAAGCGATTAAAGGTCCTCAACCATGGACTTCAATAATGCCTACCGGTGGTGTATCAACTGACCCATCCAATCTAAAGGAATGGTTTGATGCAGGAGTTACCTGCGTGGGTATGGGATCAAAGCTGATCTCAAAAGAGATATTGGCTAATGAAGATTATGATTCTTTGTGCGCTAATGTAAGGGCTGCTTTGGAACTAATCCAACAGCTTAAGTAGTTAGAATATAGTTAAGTTAAGTTTTAAATGGTGTCTAATGAATTAGACGCCATTTATCATTATAATAGAAATCACAATCAAAAGGGTGTTTTCTATCAAAGTAGCTTCCGTCACAGGAAGCTTCAAAGCGGTTCCTAATCAAGCACATTAAATACTCTTTTTATCAAATAAGGTTTTGGTCACGCCAATATTTAAATGAAGCCTTATTTTGGACAATAATAAAAGTTAATGGTCAATACTTCAACTATGAGATTATACCTGATGAAACTGGTTCAGAAGGCACTGTCTCAGACTTTAGTTCATTTATAAAAGTCAAGAGCGACATTTTATATATACGTTGTAAATACTTCAGACAAAACAAGCGGTGATGAAATATTAGATTATAACTTAACAATTAATGGGCTATAGCTATTATGGGTATTTGATTAAACTTTTTTGGATGACATAAAACTAAAGACTATATAATGAGTTAAGAAAGTTTGTATATAAGGACAAGATTCGGGAATATGATAATGAATTCTTTGCCCAAAAAAGTCTAACATATAAATTTTTGACACCATGATTTTAATAGGTACATGAATCTCGATATAGTTAAAGAAAAAATAACAAGGAATAAAAAATACCCCTAAAACTCCAACACAGGGATCTTCTCTTAGGTAAGTGGTGGTATGGGGTTACAGGGGAAACTGGATTACACCCCCCTATACCTGTCAACACCTAAGGACAACCACCTACTTTATAAATCCCTAATATGCTGTCTGTTATTACATTAGAAAGGATATTTGAGGTGCAATGTATGTAAGGTCTTAAATGCTGAGGTTTTAAAAAAAACGCCACTAAATAGATGTAATATTTTTTTAGGAAATACTAAAGAATTTTTAGATAGTGTTTTTTCTGTGTTAAATAAGTATGTTAAAAATTTGTTTTTGCACCAGCAGCTTATGTATTACTTTATTTCTTTTCACTTGCTCTATCGTAAACATTTAATTCTTTAACTTTTCCATTGACAAAATTAACATCGATTACATGATGTGTAGTGATATTATTCCCATCTAAAGCCTGAACTACATCAACACCTGTTGTTAACCAATTCTGTGCTTTTCCATCCGCTCCTTCAACTGTATTAGCAATCATCCATTTTATTTTCCATGCTGGACTGGCTGCATTAAACCACGCTTCTAGTTCTTGCTTATGAGAATCGCGTCCATTATACAAAGCTCCATTTGCAGCTCTAATAATAACATCTTCCATATCCATTTCATGGATTTTATCTAAATTTTTATCGTTGTGTGCTTGAATATAATCCATATAAACATCTGTAATTGCTACATCTCCTGCGACTATATTTTGTTTTACTCCTTCATCATTAAATTCATATCCTATAACAGTGGCCTCATTTGAGGGCTTTTCCGTTGGAGCTTGGCAAGATCCTAAAACAAAAGTTACAAGGATAATTAATATATATTTTTTCATTTTAATTGATTTGTAGTTAATAAGCCACTAATATAAGAATCTCTAATTCTACTCCGTGTTTTTCTTTCTAAACTTACTGAAGATGATATGCCTTTAGTGTCTTAAATGCTGAGGTTTGGGGCTGTATACTA
>Ga0307998_1000628_pt1 | contig 19820 bp, 17 predicted proteins | sample Davwhametageno37_FD_203147 | JGI IMG/M metagenome (GOLD analysis project Ga0307998, IMG submission 203147) | Marine microbial communities from Davis Island wharf, Antarctic Ocean - #37 | ecosystem: Environmental > Aquatic > Marine > Unclassified | place: Antarctic Ocean: Davis Island wharf... | reverse complement strand
TAGTAACTCCATATTATAACAAACCAACTCAAAAAGGCCTGTATGAGCACTACAAAGCTATTAATGATGCAGTTAGTATTCCACAGATTTTATATAATGTTCCTGCAAGAACTTGCTGTGATTTAGAAAATGATACTGTCATTAAGTTAAGCCAGCTACCAAATATAGTTGGCATTAAAGATGCCACTGGTGATTTAACAAGAATAGATAGCCTAAAAAATAAGGTAACTAATGATTTTACGTTTATAAGTGGGGATGACCTAACATTCCTAGATTATTTAAAAAGGGGAGGGGATGGAGTTATTTCAGTTACTGCTAATGTAAGGCCACATTTGATGCATGAAATATGTAATCTCGTGAAAGAAAATAAGATCCAGGACGCTGAAAAATTAAATCAAAAGTTAGAATTACTGCATAAGGCAATGTTTATAGAATCCAATCCAATTCCAGTAAAGTGGATGTTGACAAAAATGGGCTTGATTAAGCAATATATAAGACTTCCGTTAGTTGAGCTAGACCTTATTAATGCCGAAACTATAAATGAAGGGTTTGCATTATCAGAATGAATAAAATCTTAATTATTATAGTTTTATTATTTTTAATGGGATGCCAAGCATTTGATGATGGCTTTGATAAGATCACTCAACCAGATTATGTTAGCTCATCAAAGGCAAAAAGACTACAGATACCACCTGATCTTTCAGAATTAGATGAGGGTTCAATGGTATATTCGGTCCCGGGAAAAGCTAAATCCTATAAGGACTACAAAGAACAACAAAATTCAGCATCAAGAGTTGTTAAAATTGGAATCAAATCTACTGATATGAAGATAGTTAAATCAGGCGCATTAAGGTGGTTAGTTGTTAAAAAGAATCCAAATATATTATGGCCTCATGTACAAGATTTTTGGGAGGATATGGGATTTGAGGTTAGAAAATCTAGTAAACGAACTGGAGTTATGGAGACTGAATGGATCAAATCAAGCCAATTGAGCCAGACTAACTCAGGGGCTCTAACGAGGTTTGATCAATGGCTTGATAATATGTCAGGATTTGCTGATAGAAGAAAATTTAGAACAAGACTGGAGCCCGGCCAGGAACCAAATACTACAGAGATTTATTTATCTCAGCGCTCTGCAAGATCTGGGACTATGGAACACGAAAGAATTATAGCTGAAAGAAGTGGTGCAACAGATTATGGAACAGATAAATATAAACTACCAGAGTATAAATCTGGAGATAAAGAAGAAGAAAAAATTGAAATATCTGACGCGAGAAATTTAGATGATTTTGAGATAGATTCAGAGTTGCTTACAAGGCTAATGATTAAGCTCGGTTTAAGTGACTTTGAGGCTAAAAAAATTGTAAAAAATCCGACTACTCAAGTTCATGCAGAGTACATAGCTGAGAATAATTCAAATATTATTCAGCTGAATGATCCATTTGATCGTTCATGGAGACGACTCACATTAGCTCTAGATATTATAGGCTTCATAACAGAAGACAAAAACAGGAGTAAGGGTATTTTATATGTAAGGTATAAGAATATAGAATTACCAGGAGCCCCTAAGAATAATGAAAAAGGTCTTTTAAATACCCTGGCTTTCTGGCGCGACGATGAACAAAAAGTTGATGAAGAAGAGATAAATAATAAGAATGAAATAACAAACATAGATCCTATGGCACCTAAAAATAAAAAAGGTAGATCTGTCTGGAGTGATGATGAAAAAAAAGAAGCAAATAATAAGAATGAAATAACAAACATAGATCCTATGGCACCTAAAAATAAAAAAGGAAAATCTAAAGAAGAAGATAGGCTGGAAGAAGGCGAGCAAAAAGAGAGGTTAGAGGTTAAAAAGTCCTCCAAAGACATTGAGGTGGATGAATTTAAGAGGAGTACAAAGAAAAAGAAAAAAGAAGCGTGGATAGAGAAATTTTCATGGGGATCTGAAAGTGAAGATGGGCTATCAAAAGATGAAAGGCGATATCGAATTCGAATATTACCACTAGAAGATGGAGCAAAGGTCTATATTGATTATCCTGATGGAAAAATAAACAATACATCAGAGGCACAGCAAATATTAAAAATTATTTATGAACATTTAAAGTAATGCGCTTATGTTCCTTGGGTAGTGGAAGTGCAGGAAATTCATTTGTTGTGCAAGATAATGCTACAACATTACTTGTAGATTGTGGCTTTGGATTAAATGAGACAGTTATCCGTTTGGACCGTTATGGAATCAAGCCCAGTGAATTAAATGCAATATTATTAACCCATGAACATGAGGATCATATCAAAGGGGCTTTTAGCTTTTCTAATAAATACAAGGTTCCAATATATCTTAGTCATGGAACATTCAAAATGTGTAAGAAAAGAATTAATGATAACTATGATATAAATTTTAATTTTATTAAAAGTTTTCAGTCGTTCATGATTAATGAAATAGAGGTAACTCCAATACCAGTTCCACACGATGCAAGAGAGCCATTTCAGTTCAAGTTTATTTCAAACCTAAAAAGCATAGCAATAATTACAGACCTTGGATTTATTACTAAACACCTAATAAAAAATCTAAAAGAAATTAATGGGCTTGTTATAGAATTCAATCATGATAAAAGTATGTTAATTAATTCAGAATACCCGCAAAGCTTGAAGGACAGAGTAAGTGGGATATATGGCCATCTTGAAAATATGGAATCAATTAAACTATTAAAATCAATAAATTACAAGAGTATTAAATGGATTGCTGCAGCACATCTAAGTGTAAAAAATAATGACAAAAAACTAGTAAGAAGATTAATTTATGATGCTACCTTTAAGGAACAGGAATCAATAAAAATAATTGATCAAGCGGAAGGAATTGACTGGTTAAATGTTTAAATTAAGAACTTTGGAGAATGAAGATGAATGAAACCATCGTTTAATAGCTCGATAATTATTTTTTCTAGAGCAGGGAATTTTCCACAAAAGTTAAACTTACACTCCTTATCATCAAAAAATTTTTTAATAAAATCATAATGGCTTCTATAAACATTAATACAAACACCATTAATAAAGAAAGTATTATTAAAATATATAGCCCTTGAAGCGACATCAAAATAAAGTTTGTCTTCTTTTTTATTACTTATTAATTGTTTAAGAGAATGTTTTTTTTTGGTAAAAGTTATATCTAAATCAGGCTCAGACATAAATTGCCCAATAAATATATGATGGGTATTATTTTTTATACTGGACCTAGATTTTCTTTCAATATATTTAATTAATTTAGTTGGAATATTTGCTCTCATATTCAATGTTTTATGATTTGAATCATCATAAATATTAAATTCTTCTAACTCAATGTCTAGTAAAAACTCTAAATAGCGTTGTTTGATTTCATGATTTGAGGGTGAACGGAACCCAATTGAATATGTAATACAATCATCAGTTTGTGCAACGCCATAATGTGGGGTGTTAGGTGGAATATAAATAACATCACCTGGATTAGCTCTAAATTTAATCTTTGTATCAAATTTTTGATTTACTTTAAATTTAGAATTTGATCCTCTTATTTTTTGTTCTGATCCTATGCTCCAATTTTTCACCCCCGATCCCTGGAAAAGAAAAACGTCATAGGAGTCGTAATGTGGTCCTACCGTGCCATTAATATTCGAGTAGCTAAGCATTACATCATCATGCCTAAAATATGGAATAAATTTAATACTATTAAAAAGATCATAAGAAAATTTATGCCAAAGCTGTAGTTTATGAATTAAAAGAGTGTAGGATTTATTATTGTTGAGTAACTTATTTTTAAATGGACCATATTGAGTAATGTAATTACCTTTATTTTGAGTAATTAATTTAGTGAATAGTCGCTCATCTTGAAATATTTTTTTTAAAACATTTTTTGTAATGGTCTCTCGGTAATCTTTTATAACACTTTTAATATGGCATGGTTTCTTCCCCCAGAATTTTTTAGTAAATTCTACTTCAGACATATTTCCTAAGAGATTTATTGGAGAAACCATAATTTTTATCTTTATTATATTATCTGATATAAACAACATAAGTTAGAATTGTCTTTATGTATTCAATCATTCGTTTTTTATTATTTTTATTTAATCCAGAGACAGCTCATCATATTGCCATGAAAAGCTTAAGGGTTGCTGATTATTTTGGATTGCTGTCCTTAATACCTGCGCCAGCCACTGGAAAATCTAGAATAGTATTTGGTATTGAGTTTAAAAATCCGGTTGGCTTAGCAGCTGGCTTAGATAAAAATGCAGAATATATAGATTGCTTAGATAAGCTTGGCTTTGGTTTTATTGAGGTCGGTACAATAACACCAAGGCCTCAGCCCGGAAATCAAAAACCACGATCATTTCGCCTCAAAAAGGAACTTGGCATTATAAATCGTTTCGGTTTTAATAATGTTGGTATTGATAGAGCTATATTAAACATCCAGAGCGCCAAATATAAAGGAGTTTTAGGTATTAATATCGGCAAGAATTTTGATACTCCTATTGGGAAAGCAATTAATGACTACATAATATGTTTTAGAAAAGCATACAATCATGCAACCTACATTGTAATAAATATTTCGTCCCCAAATACCAAAAATCTTAGAAGGTTACAGGGGGAAGATTTTTTTGAGAGTTTAATTAGCTCAATTAAATTGGAGCAGAGTACCCTAGCTAAAAAATATGATAAATATGTCCCATTTTTAATCAAGATATCTCCAGATGGTGAGATAAATGAATATGATAATATTATTAGATTGCTATTAAAATATAATATTGATGGTGTTATTGCCACTAATACAACTCTTGCTAGAGATGGTGTCTCACAAAGCTATTTTAGGGATGAGTCCGGAGGACTTTCAGGGGAACCATTAAGATTAAGGGCCTTAAAAACTCAACAATATCTTTATAGAGGTCTAAAAGGCAAGGTTCCAATAATTGGTGTGGGCGGAATAATGAAACCATCCGATGGTATAGAAAGAATAAATGAGGGTGCGGAATTAATACAAATATATTCAGGATTAATTTTTAAAGGTTATCATTTGATTCATGAATTATGTGAACGTATTAAGCAGGAAGAATGACAATCCTTTACTATTTTCTTATAGAAGATGTCCTTATGCCATAAGGGCAAGGATGGCTCTAATTGATTCAGAAATTAATTTTAATGCTTTTGAAATTTCTCTAAAAAGTAAGCCTCCAGAAATGTTGGATATTAGTCCAAAGGGTACGGTACCGGTTTTAATAGTCGAGGAAGAGGTTATTGACGAAAGTTTGAATATCATGATGTGGGCTTATAAAAATGGTAATTCATCGCAATACTTGAATTTTGACAGTTTTTCAATTGCTGTTGGACTAGAGCTGATTCAAAAAAATGACAATGAATTTAAGTTACGCTTAGATCAATATAAATACTCTATAAACTACCCATTAAAATCAAATTACGAGCTTCGGAGTTCCTGTTTATTTTTTTTAGACATTCTTGAGGAGCGGCTTACTAAAAACATGTATCTATTATCCGATAAAGTTTCTTTCGCTGATATAGCAATAATGCCTTTTATAAGACAGTTTGCAAATGTGGACACGACTTACTTTTCATCATTGCAGTATGGTAAGGTCCAAAATTGGTTGCTTGAAATTATTAATAGTGAATTATTTATTAAAGCAATGATTAAGCCTAGGTAGGAATTTTTTCTTCTTGTTTGAATTTGAGTATTACCTTCTCATTTTCGTCAATATCAATGTCAACATCGCCACCATTAACTAATTTCCCAAACAATAACTCATCAGCAAGAGCTTGCCTTATGGTGTCTTGAATTAATCGAGCCATTGGTCTTGCTCCCATCTGAGGGTCAAACCCAGTTTTTGCTAGAAACTGCTTTAAATTATCAGAAAAAGTCGCATCTACTTTTTTATCGTGAAGCTGATTTTCTAACTGCATTAGGAATTTATCAACTACCTTTAATATGACATGAGAGTCTAATGATGAAAATGATACGATTGCATCTATTCGATTTCTAAACTCAGGTGAGAACATTTTTTTTATTTCTACTTGCTCATCCCCAGTTTGCTTATTTTGAGTAAAACCAAAATTAGCTTTTGAAAGAACTTCTGCGCCCGTATTGGTTGTCATAATCATTGTAATATTTCTGAAGTCGGTTTTTCGTCCGTTACTATCGGTAAGTGAGCCATTATCCATAACTTGTAATAAAATATTAAATATATCTGGGTGAGCTTTTTCAATTTCATCCAATAATAAAACTGCATGCGGTGTCTTGTTAACTTTCTCAGTTAACATACCTCCTTGATCAAAACCAACGTAACCAGGGGGAGCTCCAATTAGTTTGGATACTGAATGCCTCTCCATAAATTCACTCATATCTATCCGAATCAATTCAATTCCTAGTGTATAGGCCAATTGTCTTGCAACCTCAGTTTTACCAACGCCGGTAGGCCCACTAAAGAGAAAGCTACCTATGGGCTTGTTATCTGAGCCTAGTCCACTACGAGACATTTTTATAGCGCTAGCAAGTGATTTAATAGCTAGATCTTGACCAAAAATAACAGCCTTAAGATCTCTTTCAAGCGTCTTAAGTGCACTCCGATCATCTTTATTTATATTTTGTGGTGGTATTCGTGCAATTTTAGCAATAACATCTTCTATTTCTTTGCTTCCAATTGTCTTCTTTTGTTTATTTTTTGGGAGTATTCTTTGGGCGGCGCCTGCCTCATCAATAATATCTATTGCCTTATCTGGCAATTGACGATCACTAATAAATCTTGCAGACAATTCTGCAGCACTTATTAGTGCACTTGCTGAGAATTTAACGTTATGATGCTTCTCAAAATGTAATTTTAAGCCTTTTAATATACTGATTGTTGTTTGAACATCTGGCTCCTCAACATCAATTTTCTGAAATCTCCTTGCTAGCGCCTGGTCTTTTTCAAAAACAGCTCTGTATTCCTGGTACGTGGTAGCACCAATACATTTAAGGTCACCTTTTGCTAAGGCTGGCTTAAGAAGGTTTGAGGCATCAAGCGTGCCACCGCTGGCTGAGCCTGCTCCAATAATAGTATGAATCTCATCAATGAATAAGATTGCATTTTTTTGTGCTTTTAATTGTTTAAGGACATTTTTTAATCGTTGCTCAAAATCACCTCTGTACTTAGTTCCAGCAATGAGTGCTCCTAGGTCAAGCGAGTAAATTACCATCTCTTGAAGTACCTCAGGTATTTTTTTCTCAACAATTAATTTTGCTAGCCCTTCAGCAATTGCAGTCTTACCTACCCCGGCTTCTCCAACTAACAAAGGATTGTTCTTCCTTCGTCTACACAATATTTGTACCACTCGTTCAACTTCTTTCTCTCGCCCAATTAAAGGGTCAATTTTTCCCTCTGCAACTAATTTATTTAAATTAATAGTATAAGTTTCTAAATTCTTATCCCCTTTTATTTCTCCTTCAGAGCTGTCTTTTTGAGACTCCTTGCTTTCAGTATCTACAGTTTTAGAAATACCGTGAGCTATAAAGTTAACAATATCTAATCTTGCAATACCCTCCTGATGAAGGAAGTAAACTGCATGAGAGTCCTTTTCACCAAATATTGCTACCAAAACATTCGCGCCAGTAACTTCTTTTTTCCCTGATGATTGAACGTGCAACATAGCTCTTTGGATGACTCTTTGAAAGCCAAGAGTGGGTTGTGTATCAACTTCTTCTAACCCAGGAACTGTTGGAGTATGCTCTTCTATATGGTTTGAAATTTCATTTTTAAGTTTTTCCAGATTTGCACCACATGCCTTTAAAACTTCCGATGCTGACGGATTATCCAACATTGCAAGCAGGAGGTGTTCAACAGTGATAAGCTCATGCCTTTTTTGTCTAGCATCCATAAATGCCATATGTAGAGTTACTTCTAATTCTTGTGCAATCATAAATTTAACTATATCTTTTCTATAATACATTGCAAGGGGTGTGAAGCTTCTTTTGCTAAATTTAATACTTGATTCATTTTGGTTTCTGCTATCTCAAATGGATACATTCCTCCAACTCCAATTCCTTCTGTGTGAATCTTTAGCATTATTCTCGTAGCCTCATCTAAATTTTTGTTAAAAACTTTTTGAATAGTGAAAACGACAAATTCCATGGGGGTGTAGTCATCATTTAAAATAATAACTTTATAAATACTTGGAAGCTTCGGTTTTAACTTGTCCGGAGCAATACTAATATCTTGTGCATTTTTAATTAAAGTCATATTTTTAACCTTTAAAAATTTTAACGCTTTTCACAGTCCTATCCTGGGCATTTAAAATTTCGAAAGTTACATTATTTAGTTTAAAGCTAGTATTTGGATCAGGAATGTCTTCAAAAAATTCCAAAATTAAGCCATTCAATGTCTTTGGTCCATCAATTGGAAGGTTTAGTTTCAATTTTTTATTTAATTCTCTTACAGGTATTGCACCATCTACAATCCAGCCATCACCTACTAAAATAATTTTGGACATTTTGGATGGGAGTTCTTCATTAAATTCTCCAACTATTTCCTCAAGTATATCTTCTAATGTTAGAAGGCCAATTAATTCTCCATGTTCATTAACAATCAAACCCATCTTTTCCTGATTATCTTGAAAATACTGTATTTGATTGTATAAAGTTGTTCCGGAAGGAATAAAGTAAGGGGGATCAATTAAATTAATTAATTCCTGATGATTAAAATCATTGAGATTATCTTTAATTAACCATTTTAACACTTTTTGTTTTTCAAGGACTCCTTTGATTGATTCATTATCCTCATTCCTTATTAATATGCGCTGATAATGTAGGTTTGATATTTTTTCTAAAATATCATCTATATTTTGACTTAGGCTTATTGACTCTATTGCGGTATGAGGAGTCATGATGTCATCAATAGTTACCTTCTCAAGGTCAATTAAATTTAAAAATATTGATTTATTTTTATGAGGGATAAATTGTCCAGAGTCACTAATGATGCTTTTAAGTTCATCCATATTAATTAAATTACTTTGTGTAAAGTTAGTTTTAATATTAAGTATTTTTAGAATAGCTAAAACAAAAATATTAACAAAGAAGACTATAGGGTAGAGAATTTTCAGGAGCGGATAGAGTATAAAGCTACAACCTAAGGCAAGCTTCTCAGCATGAGCAGCTGCAATAACTTTAGGTGAGATCTCACTAAAAATTAGGATTAAAAAAGTTGTAATTAAAGTGCCAATCATAATAATAATCTCTTGATCACCATATAATTGAACTGCAATTACAGTAACAAGCGTAGCCGAAGCTGCATTCGAAAAATTGTTACATAATAAAATTACACTTAGCAGTTTATCTGTTTCTGACAAAAGCTTCGATGCTAGCAAAGCTCCTTTATTTCCATGTTTAGCAAGATGCTTTAGCCGATATTTATTGATAGACATTAGGCTTGTTTCAGCCACTGAAAAAAATGCTGAAACTATCAAGAGTAAGACTAAGATGCTAATTTGGTTTATTAATGGGAGGTGGAACACTTTTAAGAATATTAGCCTGTAGTTTTGTTTGTATCTTCGGCTACATTCTTAGCTAGATTTTTTTGGGTCGTACCTAGCCACATTGCCATTGGACAACCAACCATAATTGAAGAATAAATACCAAATAAAATACCGATTGTTAGGGCTAGAGCGAAGTTATGTAGAATTTCCCCACCAAAAATTAACATTGAAACCACAACTGTCTGAGTAGATAGATGGGTCATTATTGTTCTTGACATAGTTCTTGTTATTGCATTGTTCATTACCTCTGAAATAGTTGAACTTCTCATAGAAGCTTTTCTAAGATTCTCTCTAACTCTATCAAATACAACTACAGATTCATTAACGGAATACCCAAGTACTGCAAGCACAGCAGCTAATACTGTTAAATTAAACTCCCATTGAAAGAGAGAAAAGAACCCTAGAATAATAATAACATCATGCATATTGGCAATAATTGCGGCAATAGCAAAGCGCCATTCAAAGCGCATTGCTAAATAAAGTACAATTCCCAAGCAAACAAAAAGTATTGCAAGAGCACCATCTTCATAAAGCTCTTCTCCAACTTGTGCGCCTACTGATTCCACTCGTCTGACTTGCATCGAATTATTATCAAGCCTTAGTGCAGAAGAAACTTTCTCTGAAAGTTCAGCAATTGATTGTCCTTCTTTGAGTGGTAACTTTATAAGGACATCTTTCTCAGTTCCAAAGTTTTGAACCTGTGAATCTGCAAGCTCGATTGATTGAAGTGTGTCACGGATATCCTGCACATCAATACCATCTGGATAACTAACCTCCATAATTGTCCCACCAGTAAAATCAATACCAAGGTTCAGGCCCTTCGTAGCAAGAAATGATGCAGATAATATAAAAATAATAATTGAAATAGCGGCAGATAATCTGCTATATTTCATGAAGGGTATATCTTGTTTTACTCTAAAAATTTCCATAATTTAATTATTGTTCACTTTAAAAATCTCTCCGATCGAGAGTTTATCGATATGACGTCGACGGCCATAAATATAATTAATAATTGCTCTTGAAACCCAAATAGAGCTATACATTGAGGTTAATATACCAAGTACAAGGACTACAGCGAAACCTTTAACAGGACCCGATCCAAACATAACGAGTGCAAGTCCTGCAATCATCGTGGTCATATTAGAGTCTAAGAGTGTCCCCCATGCTTTTTCATAGCCAATACTAATGCTTGCTTGAGGGGTATTTCCATTTCTAATTTCATCTCTAATACGTTCATTAATCAATACATTTGCGTCAATAGCCATACCTAAAGTTAGAGCAATAGCAGCGATACCTGGTAGGGTTAATGTAGCTTGAATTATTGAGAGTAGAGCCACTAAAAATATTAAATTTACTGAGAGTGCGATTACGGACACCAACCCAAATCCCATATAATAAACTGCCATCATTACAATAATTGCCATAAAGCCCCATATGGTTGACTTAATTCCACGGTCAATATTTTCCTTACCCATGCTTGGACCAACAGTGCGTTCTTCAACTATCTCCATTGGCGTAGCTAGTGACCCAGCTCTCAATAGAAGTGCTATATCAGTTGCCTCTTGAGAATTACTCATTCCAGTTATTTGTACTCGACCCCCCCCAATTTCTGATTGAATTCGTGGGGCTGTGACGACTTCCGTCATTTTTTTATCTATAAGAATTAAAGCTATTCTTTTCCCAACATTGTCACGAGTAAGCCTTTTAAATATAGCCTTTCCTGGGCTGTCTAATCGTAGAGTTACAACAGACCTTCCGTTCACACTATCTACTCCAGGCGCGGCATCTACAATTCGTTCGCCTGTTAATACAGCCCCTTTTTTTACTACTACTGGATCCCCATTACGATTATTAAATATCTCTAGTCCAGGCGGAATATTTCCCGCAATAGACGCATTAACAACTTCTGGATTTTCCTCAACCATTCTCATTTCTAACATAGCTGTCCGCCCAATAATCTCTTTTGCTTTAGCTGTATCTTGTACTCCAGGTAATTGCACTACAATTCTGTCAGCACCTTGCTGCTGAATAATTGGCTCTGCGACACCAAGTTCATTTATTCGATTATTAAGAGTTTCTAAATTTTGTTTTAAAGCAACAGTTCGAGTATCTTCATTGGTATATGTGTTTGGTGTTACATTCAAAATGAATTCATTAGCAGAATTAGTTTCAACAAATGTATAAGCGGCTGTTTCTTTTGTGAGCCTCCTGACTTGAATTTTTCTACCTGTTCCCAAAGATTCAAATACTGCTTTAGCTGCCGATCGATCCAATTCTTTTTTAAATTTAATTTGTATTAAATCATCAATCTTTGTTGATCCAAAGTATGGAATTTTCTCTTTCTGTAGCTCTTTTCTTACTATAATCAGTAAATTATCGACCCCCTTGTTTTTAGCCGCTGACATATCTAATTGCATAAGAAAGTGAACCCCCCCTCTTAAATCAAGACCTAGATGCATTGGAAGAGCCCCAATACTGGTAAGCCAATTTGGGGAGTTGGGAAGTAGATTAAGCGCTACAACATAATTATCACCAATTGCATCTTGAATGAGTTGTTTCGCTTTTAATTGATCATCGGTAGATTCAAGCTTAACTTTAACGCCTATATCTTCAATTATCAGTCTATTTATACTTATGTCTGACTCTTTTAATGTTGTTTCAATAGATTTTAAGATCGAAGTATCAATTTTCCCTCCTGATTCTAGAGTCATAATCTGAACTGCAGGTGCTTCTCCATAGAAATTTGGTAATGTATATATTAAACTTAACAATACAGAGGTAATGATAAGAATATATTTCCAGCGAGGGAATTGATTCGGTTGATGATTCACTTTTTTAATAAAATCGACCTAGATCGATTTAATGGTTCCTTTTGGAAGAAGTGTTTGTATTGTTTGTTTTTGGATTTTTATCTCAACATTGGTTGCAACTTCAATCGTTGAGAATTGATTGTTTAATTTAACTATTTTACCTAGAATCCCAGTAGTAGTGACAATCTCATCCCCAGTTTTAAGTGCATCAAGCATCGAACGGTGCTCTTTAGCTTGTTTCATCTGTGGACGAATTAGCATAAAGTAAAATAATACAAAAATAATAATAAACGGCAGAAAACTCATTAGTCCTTCATTCACAATTTTTATCCTCTAAAAAGTCTAAGATTTTATCATAAGACATGATTCTAATCATTAGTCTTTCGAGTCTTAAGAAAGTTTCTTTGAAAAGCTAGAAAATTATTATTTTTAATTGCTTCAGCGGCCTCAAGCATAATCTGTTTATAAAAAAATAAATTATGCAGTGTGTTTAATCGAGATCCTAGCATTTCACCAATCTTAAACAAATGATGTAGATAAGACCTGCTAAAATTTTGGCAAGAATAGCATCCACATTCGGGATCGATAGGTATCAAATCATCCTTATATCTTGCATTTTTTATTTTTATATCTCCATGTCTTGTAAACAACCACCCATTTCTAGCATTTCTGGTGGGCATTACACAATCGAACATATCTACCCCTTGACCTATAGAAAAAATAAGGTCTTCTGGAGTACCAACACCCATTAGGTATCGAGGTTTATCTTTTGGCATTTTAGGTGCTATAAATTCAACAATCTTATTCATTTCTTTTTTTGGCTCCCCCACAGATAATCCACCAATAGCATAACCATCAAAATTAATTTTAATTAATTCATTCATAGAGTCTAATCTTAACTCTTTAAACATACCCCCTTGAATAATTCCGAATAGAGCGTTTGAATTTTTCTGAAATTCATCTTTGCTACGATACGCCCATTCCAAACTTAATTTCATTGATTTTTTAGCTTCTTCTGAGGTTGCAGGGTAGGGGGTACATTCATCAAAAATCATCGCAATATCCGAATTAAGAATTTTTTGAATTTGCATCGATTTTTCTGGACCCATAAAGCATTCATCACCATTAATAGGTGATCGAAAAGTAACTCCTTGCTGTGTTATTTTTCGCATTTTACCTAAACTCCAAACTTGAAAACCTCCAGAGTCAGTTAATATGGGTCTATCCCAGTTAATAAATCTATGTAAACCGTGATGTTTTGAGATTACATCAAGTCCTGGGCGAAGCCATAAATGAAATGTATTACCTAAAATAATTTCGAAATTATTTTCTTGTAGTTCGTTTGGGCTAATTGATTTAACAGCACCATAGGTTCCTACTGGCATAAAGACTGGAGTATTAATTTTCCCGTGGGCTGTTGTAATTTCCCCAGTTCTTGCGTTGCCGTCTTGAGCTTTTAGATTAAACTTCATAATTTAGCGCTTTAATTAAAGTTACTTTACCGTCATTATAATTACATTAAAGCTAGATAACGATGAATAAAAGAATATTCTAGGATAGAATTTCAGTAATTATGAATAATATAGACAAAGTTAAGCAAAAAAGCTCATTAAGTAAAAGAGGTTTTTATTTGCTACCAAATATTCTTACAACCTCAGCCTTGTTTGCTGGTTTTTATTCTATTGTTCAGGCAATGAATGGAGCCTATGATCATGCTGCTCTTGCAATATTTATTGCTCTAATTTTAGATGGCCTTGACGGTCGCGTGGCGCGCCTAACAAATACTCAGAGTGCTTTTGGTGCAGAATACGATAGCCTTTCTGATATGGTGTCTTTTGGGGTAGCGCCGAGTCTGATAGTTTATGTTTGGGCGCTTCAGCCACTAGGTAAGATAGGTTGGATCGCTGCATTCATTTACTGCTCCTGTGCTGCATTTCGTCTTGCTAGATTTAATGTAAAGCTAGATATTGATGATAAACAATTCTTTTTTGGTCTTCCATCTCCTGCAGCAGCAGCATTACTTGCAAGCTTTATTTGGATTTCATTTGATAATGGGATTAGTGGCAACGAAATATTTTTAGGCTTCTTTCAAATGCAATGGTTTGCTTTTTTGCTTACTATATTCGCAGCATTATCGATGGTTACAGACCTTAGGTACTACAGTGGAAAAGATATTAATCTAAGAAATAGCCAGCCCTTCATAGCAATTTTATTTGTTGTAATGGTTTTTGGGGTTATTTCACACAATCCTGCAGAGGTAATTTTTATTATTTTAATGGGTTATGCTCTTTCAGGCTATGTTATTTTCTTTAGGAATAGATACATCAAAAATACGAGAAAAAAAGATGCCTGAAATAAAAAAAAATAAATTAATTATATTTGATACCACCTTGCGTGATGGAGAACAAAGTCCTGGCGCTTCAATGACTCAAGAAGAAAAAGTTCGAATTGCGAAGCAGCTAGAAAAGTTGGGTGTTAATGTTATTGAGGCCGGTTTTGCTGCTGCCAGCCCAGGCGATTTCGAGGCTATTCACGCGGTAGCAAAAACTATAAAAGCTAGCACTGTGTGCTCTTTGGCTAGAGCAGTCGAAGCGGATATTGAAAAAGCTGGTAAAGCAATAATGCCTGCAAAGAAAAAGAGAATTCATACTTTTATTGCTACAAGTAAAATACACATGGAAAATAAACTTCGCATGACCGAATCTCAGGTTCTAGAGCGAGCTGTCATGGCTGTGAAGTGGGCATTAGATTATACGGAGGACGTTGAATTTTCAGCGGAGGACGCTGTAAGGTCAGACATTAATTTTTTGGTTGAAATCTTTGATGCAGCTATAAAAGCTGGAGCTAAAACAATTAATGTTCCTGATACAGTTGGTTACTCCATGCCTCATTCGTGGGGCGAGCGAATGAGTACATTAATTCAGCAAGTCCCAAACTCAGATAAAGTAATTTGGTCTACACATTGTCATAATGACCTAGGAATGGCGGTAGCTAACTCTCTCTCAGCGGTTATAAATGGCGCAAGACAAGTTGAATGCACAATTAATGGTTTAGGCGAGAGGGCTGGAAATGCGAGCCTTGAAGAAATTGTGATGGCAGTTAAAACCAGAAGAGATATATTTAATTTGGATACGACAATTAATTCTGAATTTATTGTTCCAACCTCTAGGCTAGTATCGACTATTACAGGATACCCAGTCCAACCAAATAAGGCTATTGTTGGGGCAAATGCATTTGCTCACGAATCAGGAATACATCAAGATGGCGTCCTGAAACATCGTGAAACTTATGAAATTATGAAGGCTCAGGATGTAGGTTGGGGGGCAAATAAAATATCTCTCGGAAAGCTATCTGGGCGAAATGCATTTAAATCTAGACTTTTGGAGCTTGGAATAGAAATAGAAAGCTCTGAGACATTAAACGCTGCTTTTTCTCGATTTAAATTATTGGCTGATAAAAAGTCAGAAATATTCGATGAAGATCTTCATGCTCTAATAAGTGAAGAGTATGTAGCAGGCGCTATTGATTTACATAAATTAGTATCCTTGAAAGCTAACTCTGAAACGGGAAAATTACCTGTTGCTGAAATTAAAATGACAGTTGATGGAAAGATTTTTGAGGCTAAGGCGGATGGTGGTGGCCCTGTAGATGCTACTTTTAAAGCTATTGAATCAATTGTAAAATCAGAAACTGAATTGTTGTTGTTCTCAGTGAATAATATTACTTCCGGAACTGACTCCCAAGGAGAGGTGACAGTAAGATTAGCTAAAGGAGGTAGGATTGTTAATGGACAAGGGGCAGATACTGATATTGTTGTAGCATCAGCAAAGGCTTATATTAATGCCTTAAACAAGCTTCTTTCAAAGCTTGAAAGAGCTCATCCACAAGTTTAATAAAGGAAATTTTTTGCAATTAGCAATTTTTGATTTAGATAACACGTTACTCAATGGAGATTCTGACTATAATTGGAGTCTATTTTTAATTCAACATGGAATTTTAAATGCTGATAAGCATAAAGAGAGAAATGAACAATTTTTCAAGGAATACCAATCTGGAAATTTGGATGTTTATGCTTACTGCGAGTTTCAATTTAAAACTCTAAAAGATAACCCAAGAGAATTACTTGATGAATTAAGGGCCGATTACGTTAATCAAATTATTAAGCCCATGATAACAAAAGAAGCTAGAGGTTTGGTTGAGAGCCACAGAAAAGAAAATCATAAATTGCTTATTATTACAGCAACAAATAGTTATATTACAAAGCCGATAGCAGATCTTTTTGGTATTGAAGATTTAATTGGAACAGACTTGGAGGAGTTAAATGGTCAATTTACTGGGAAAGTTTCTGGTTTGCCCTCATTTCAAGAAGGAAAAATTACCCGGTTAAATTCATGGCTTAATAAGAGGGGACTTAAATTCGAAGAATTGGAAAAAACTTTTTTTTATAGTGACTCTATGAATGACATTCCTTTATTAGAGAAGGTCTCCAATCCTGTTGCAGCAAATCCAGATGAAACATTAGAAAAAAAAGCTATTAAAGAAAATTGGCCAATTATTCAGCTCCGTTAGTTAACCCCGATAATAACTTCAAGAACAAACTTACTACCTAAATAAGACAGAAACAGCAATATAAACGCAATTAGTGAGAATATGATGGCTTTTTTACCTCGCCATCCAGCCCTAGCCCTTCCCAATAGAAGACCTCCGTAAACCAACCATGACAAAATAGAAAAAATAATCTTGTGAGATATTTCTAATGAAATCCCTAGAACTTCCTCGGAGAAAAAAATGCCTGTAATAAGTGTAATTGTAAGAAATATAAAGCCAACCCAATATATCCTAAATAATATTTTTTCCATTGTAAGCAGTGATATTTCACTCTTAAAAGCTTCTGTTGTGTTTTTAGTTGAATGAATATTATTCTGAATTATTAGGATAAAGATAGAAAAAATTGCCCCGAAAGCAAGCAAGCTATATCCAAGAATAGCTATGATGATATGAAGCACCGCATTAAGAGAGGAGTAGTCTGAAACATAGTTTGGCTGATTAATAAAGGGATGAAATATTAAAATAATTATTGCGGGTAAGAGGGTTAAGTATTCCAATCCTTCATAGGATGTATTTCTATTCATAAACCAAAAGAAAAGTATGGTGATCCAGCTAATTACCAATAAAGCGTTAGAGAAATTTAAATTAATCCCGTGATTGAATAAGCTTGTATAAATTAGGGCGATATGAGCTATTAGACCAATGCTTAATAGAAAATAATTATGGCGTGTTGTAATTTTTGTTGTTTTCGCGATCAGTGAGAAGCTTGGAACCAGATATAAAATCAATGAGGCAAAAAGTAAAATCCAATAATTCATAGGTTTAATAGGTGTAATTGTTAAACACAATTATAATGGATAAATGAATGAACAGTTAACGATGAGATAAATAAAGATGCTTGAAAATTTAACCGATCGCCTACAGCTAGTTGTTAAATCAATTCGTGGGCAGACTCGCTTTACTGAAAAAAATATTAGCGATGCGATGCGCGAGGTCAGGATTGCATTAATTGAGGCTGATGTAGCCTTGCCAGTTATTAAATATTTTATTGATCGGGTAAAAAGTAAAGCCTTGGGTGCTGAAGTTTTAAAGAGTATTAACCCTGGGCAAGCAGTTATAAAAATTGTTCAAGATGAATTGACTGACTTAATGGGAGGCGCAAATATCCCTTTAAATTTATCAACCTCACCACCAGCAATCATCTTAATGGCGGGGCTTCAGGGATCAGGAAAAACTACTACAGCAGCAAAACTTGCAAAAATCATTTCAGAGCAGAAGAAGAAAGTTTTATTAGTAAGTGCAGATGTTTATAGGCCTGCAGCAATAGAGCAGTTAAAAACGCTAGCAGCAAGTTTAAATATAGAATGCTTTAACTCCTCAGAGAAAGACAAACCTAATAATATTGCTATTGAATCAATGGCTTATGCAAAAAAACATTTTATTGATGTGATGATTTTTGATACGGCTGGGCGGCTAGGTATTGACGATACAATGATGAAAGAAATTAAGCAGCTGCACAAGACATTAGACCCAACTGAAACATTATTCGTTGTAGATTCGATGCAGGGGCAAGATGCCGTTAATACAGCTAAATCATTTGGAGACACTCTCCCGCTCACAGGAATTGTCTTAACAAAATTAGATGGAGACTCAAGGGGGGGTGCGGCCTTGTCAGTTAGACATATTACCGGGCAGCCGATTAAATATATTGGGGTAAGTGAAAAAACCAATGGAATTGAATCTTTTCACCCTGAGCGTATGGCATCCCGAATTCTTGGTATGGGAGATATTGTTAGTTTAGTAGAAGATGCACAAAAAAATGTTGATATTAAGGAAGCAGAAAAATTAGCAAATAAAGTTAAGTCTGGAAAGAGTTTTGACCTGGATGACTTTAGGAGTCAAATAGTTCAAATGAAGAAAATGGGTGGCGTTGGAGCGATGATGGATAAAATGCCTTCGCAGATTACAGGTGCTGCCTCTAATCTAAATACTGAGGATGGAGATAAGTCATTAGTTCAAATTGAGGCTATTATTAGCTCAATGACAGCTTTGGAAAGGTCTAAGCCAGATTTATTAAAGGCTAAAAGAAAAATAAGAATCGCATCAGGCTCTGGAACTAAGGTTCAGGACGTCAATCGCCTTTTGAAGCAGTTTGATGAAATGCAAAAGATGATGAAGATGTTTTCTAAGGGTGGCATGGGTAAGTTAATGAGGGGGTTATCAGGTCGCTTTCCCGGCATGAACTAATAAAAAATACAAGAGCCTTTAATTTTTTTCCTTAGTCTGCATTGACCTATTTGAATTATTCAAGGATAATCGCCGTTGCCATCAATGGGGGTTTAGCTCAGCTGGTAGAGCACCGGACTTTTAATCCGATGGTCGCGAGTTCGATCCTCGCAGCCCCTACCATTTTTCTCTTTTAAAAAAATATAGCCAAAAAAATTATTAAATATTTATCTTATGACAAAATTTAACAATCTTCTTCTTAAAAACCAACTCTGTTTTTCACTTTATGCCGCGACTAATTCTATTATTCGTTATTATCGTTTTTACCTTAAAGAAATTGGCATTACCTATCCTCAGTATTTAGTGCTTATTACATTATGGGAATCAAACACATCAACAGCCTCAGAGATAGGCGCTATATTAAAATTAGACTTGCCTACGATTACACCAATCCTTCAAAAATTAGAGGCCATGGAATTTATTTCCCGGAAACGCTCAGATGATGACAATCGAGTCATAATTGTAAGTCTTACACAAAAGGGGCTAGAGATTGAAAAAATAATTTCTGAGATACAGCATAAGGTAGCTTGTAAGACTCATTTGTCAGACACAGAATTCAACAAATTAAAAGATACTTTAAATGAGTTAACTGAAACAATGGAAGTTAACAAGGACGATCAAGATGCTTTA
>Ga0307998_1000627_pt1 | contig 19833 bp, 18 predicted proteins | sample Davwhametageno37_FD_203147 | JGI IMG/M metagenome (GOLD analysis project Ga0307998, IMG submission 203147) | Marine microbial communities from Davis Island wharf, Antarctic Ocean - #37 | ecosystem: Environmental > Aquatic > Marine > Unclassified | place: Antarctic Ocean: Davis Island wharf... | reverse complement strand
CCAGCGATACCTAAAGTTTCCAGGCATGGATATTTCGAAGTACAGACTGAGAATTCCATTTGGACTAAGGCATGATGGTTTTTTGTAGCAGCAACTGCTTTATGTATACACAAACACTATGCCCCCTTAAACTGTGCTTTTCTTTTTTCTAGAAAGGCAGAGGTACCCTCTGTAAAGTCTGGGGTGCCAAAGCATGCGCCAAAGTGCTGAATTTCTGTTTCATAACCATTTTTATCAGGATTTAGTCCTGCGTTTACGGCTGCAATGGCGGCGCGTATGGCGGTGGGAGATTGCTGGGCTATTTTGGCGGCCAGAGATTCAGCGGTTTCCATGAGCTGGTCAAGAGGCACTACCTTATTGACCAAACCGTAGTCTTTGGCTTTGGCGGCAGGGATCATCTGAGCAGAGAAAATAAGTTCGTTTGCACGGCCTTTGCCAATAAGTTGGGGGAGTCTTTGGGTCCCACCATAGCCTGGAATAAGACCCAGTGAAACTTCTGGAAGACCCATTTGGGCATTTTCAGAGGCTATTCTGATGTGGCATGCCATGGCCAATTCTAGACCGCCTCCTAGTGCGTAACCGTTTACTGCCGCTATGACAGGTTTTGGGCCTTGCTCAATGAAATGAAACAATTGGTCCTGTCCCTTGCGGGCAAGTGCTGCACCCTGGCTGGGGGTGAATTGGGAAAAGGCTGCAATATCGGCGCCAGCCACAAAGGCCTTTTCTCCTGTTCCTGTGAGAATGATTGCGCGAATGTTGTGGTCTTCAAAAAGGTTTTTAAAAGCAATAGATAGTTGGTCAATCACTTCGTTGTTTAGGGTGTTTAATTTGGCGGGTCTGTCTATGGCTATAATACCAATAGCGCCTTTTTTTTCAATGATGAGGTAGTTTTCCATAGTCTTATTTTTCAGAGGTGGTTTTAGGTAAAAAAACCGTGAATTTACTTCCTTTTCCCACTTCGCTTTCCAGGCTGATGCGGCCGCCGTAGCTTTCTACAATACTCTTTACCATACCTAAGCCAAGGCCCATTCCGGATCCTTTGGTGGTGAATTTGGGTTCAAATATTTTTTCTTGGATTTCTGGGGCTATGCCTATTCCGTTGTCGGATACTTCTAGGCTTACTACAGTAGATGTCTCTGATACTTTGACCACAATGGCAGGTGTGCGGTCTCCTGGAACAGATTGAATGGCGTTTTTTAATAGGTTGGTCACTACCCGAATGAGTTGGGTGCGGTCCAATTTTACCTTGATGGGTTTTGTGGGAGCTGCGTAGGCAATATAGGATTCGTTAAACAGGGATATGGTCAGACCCACGACTTTTTCAAATTCAAGGGATTCTTTTTGTTGGGCGGGCAATTGGGCAAAAGTTGCAAAGGCTGTGGCTATATTGCTCAGGGTGTCTATCTGTTCTAAAAGTGCGGCAGAGTGTGCTTGGAGTTTCTCCTTGGCCTCTTGGTCTGCAGCTTTAAATTGCTGTTCAAAAAGCTGCACATTGAGGCGCATGGGGGTGAGGGGGTTTTTAATTTCATGGGCCACTTGTTTGGCCATTTCCTGCCAGGCTTGCTCGCGTTCGGATTTGGCTAGGGCTACGGCAGACTGTTCCAATTGGTCTATCATCCCGTTATAGGATTCTATGATTTTACCAATCTCTTCGGACGATTGCGGGACTTCTATCTTAATATTTTGTTTCTCTAAACCGGTTTGGGACAGCTTGTCCGAGATGGTTTTTAAGGAGCGTGTAATATAGGTAGAGATTAGATAGGCCAGAATAATGGCCACCGCCAACATGAGTAAATACACTCCGGAGAGTCTGAAAAGAAATTCTTCCAACTCTTTTTGGTTAAAGGAATTGTCTTCGTAATAAGGCAGGTATAAAATGGTCAGCGGTTTTTGGTCCAGGTCATACACATAGAAATAGGCGGCTAAAAAAGTCACATTACCCTCGCTTTTGGTCACCACCCATCGCTTGTTTTGCTTGAGTTTTTTTAAAATATCTGCGGACAGGCTTGCAGCGGCCTCCACTGGTCCTGCGGTAGGATTGGCGGTTTGAATAAACGCACCGTCTAAATCGTAGAGGGAAAAATTAACGTTTTGAACGTCAGATATGGCAAAGAGCGATTCGCTAAAAATAGGCGACACATTGGCTTTGTTCTGTACCAAAGGACTTTCCTGAAGGGTGTACCAAAGACTGCGTTTGAGCTGCTCTTCTTTTCGTTCTAACCGGTCTGCGTGGTAGTCCTTGGCCTGTTCGGAATACTGGTAAATAGTGATTCCGGCGATCAGTACCGAGGCCAAAAGCACCAGGACTATCATGGAGATAAATATGCGCGAGCGTAGCGAAAAGTTGGTCTTGATCATAGGCTTATGATTCAGGATTTTCTACGGTTTCTTTGTAGGTGTTTTGTACGCCGTTTTGTGCGTCGTTTTTTACGTCGTTTGTTGTTTGGATCTTTGTTTTTGTTGCTGATGGATCTGACAACAAATGAATATTGTTTACGGCACCCACTTGGCTTTTTTGGTTTTTTAAAGCCAGGGCTTTTTGAACCATTGGATCCTGTGCAGCCCTAATTTTAAGCACCGCATTGTCCCCAAAGAGTTGGTAGGCCAATGCTGCTTTGAGTTCTAATAATACGGCAACTTTGTGGTCTTTGGTGTCTAGTGGTACGCCAGCGTTTTTCAGGTATGTTACAAAATCTTGGTAGAGGGTTTCGGGTACTTGAAAGTCTTTTACAAAACCAGCTTCTGTCCAGTCTTGGCAGTTGCTTCGGTGTGCGTCTAACTGCTCAAAGCTAAAGAAGGAGAACACCCCAAGGCGTTCCAATTCTTTAACCACCAGCACCGCATTGTCTTCTATTGGCACAAAAACGTCTGGTATAATGCCGCCACCACCATAGACTATTTTGCCTTTGGGGGTGGTGTAGGCCAGTGAGTCTATTACCGGCATACTGTCCTTGTATTGAAGTTCGCCGGTGGCGTAGCGGTCTTGCGCGCTTTCATAGTCACCCTCTCCGTAAGGTTTTTGAATGGAACGGCCTGTTGGGGTGTAGTAACGGGCTATGGTCAGGCGCACTGAAGAGCCGTCTCCCAAAGGCATTTCTCTTTGAACGAGTCCTTTACCAAAAGTCCTGCGGCCAATAATGGTTCCTATATCATTGTCTTGTAGGGCTCCAGCAATTATTTCTGAAGCCGATGCGGAACGTTCGTTTACCAGAACGTAAACCGGTTTATTTTCAAAAGCCCCACCTGCATTGGCCAGGGTAGTGGCTGTAGTGCCTTTTTTATTTTTGGTGTACACAATAGGGGTGTTGGCGGACAGGAAGTCGTCCGATATTTGGGTGGCCATACCCATATAACCGCCCAGATTGTCGCGAAGGTCTAAGATGAGTTCTTGTGCACCGCTGGCTTTGAGTTCCGCCAAGGCCAGGCTGAATTCGTCATAAGTGGTGGCGGCAAATCGATTTATTTTAAGGTAGCCCAGACTACTGTCTAGCATGCAATAGCCACTTACAGAAACAATGGGAATGCGGTCTCTCTTTAGGATGAAGTTTTGAAAGCTACGGTCTTTTTTTCTAAACACCCTCAGGCCTACCTCAGTGTTAATAGGACCTTTGAGCCTTTGCACCAATTGGTCATTGGGCATATTGTTTCCGTAAAGGGTGTCTCCTTGGGCGAGTAAAATACGGTCTCCCGCTTGAATACCTGCCTTTTCACTGGGCCCACCTGCTACGGTTCTAATGACGGCTACAGAGTCTTTATAGCGGTAAAAATTCACTCCAATACCCACAAAATCGCCTTGCATTTGCTCTGCAACTGCAGAAGAAATGGTTTTGGGAATATAGACCGAATGGGGGTCTAATTTGTCTAGTATTTCGTTAATAGTTACGGTGACAATACTGTCTGTATTTACGGCGTCTACATAGTCCTCTTCAATAAAATTGAGCAGCCGTTGCATTTTTTCTTGGGCTACTTCAGAAGGGCTCCCGCTAAGGGTATATGAATTTGCGTCGCTTTGGCTTCCAATGAGAATACCTGCCATTAAGATGGTCAGTGCTAAAAACAAACGAAATAGTTTTTGTCTCATAGGAGCAGCTGTCTTTAGGGTTTGTTGTTTGTGGTTTGCTTGTGTTTTGTTGTTTAGTTGTGGTTTTCTTCGATGGGCATGTGGCTTATGGCAACCCCTGCTTTGGCTAAGAAATCAATGCCAGAGCTGTCTCGGTAGGCCTTGGCGTACACCACGCGTTTAATACCTGATTGGTGAATGAGTTTGCTGCATTCCTTACAAGGGGAAAGCGTTATATACAAAGTAGCGCCCTCAGAAGACTGGGTAGAGGCCGCTACTTTAGACAGTGCATTGGCCTCTGCATGAAGCACATACCACTTGGTGTAGCCTGCCTCATCTTCACAGAAATTTTCAAAACCAGAAGGGGTTCCGTTGTATCCGTCGGAAATAATCATGCGGTCTTTCACCACAATGGCGCCTACTTGCTTGCGCTTGCAATAGGATAATTTCCCCCATTCGGCGGCCATTCTAAGGTAAGCTTGGTCGTATTTTTCTTGTTTGTCTTCTGTTGTCATTTCAAGGCGTCTAATAGGGCTTCAAGGCTGTTGTAGGTGAGGGGAAGTGTTACCAGCACAAGGGCTGATGAGAATACGATCACCCACCTGGGTCTTTGAATTTTAAAGATAAGAATAAAAAGGGCACTGGCAAGCATCACCGTGCTGAGCACGGCCAATTGAGCTACTTCAATTCCAGCGGCAAACCCCAGTAAGGCACTGTTTTTGGCTTCTTGTCCTTCCAGCAACATCTTGAAATAGTTGGAAAAACCAAATCCGTGAATAAGGCCAAATAATGCGGTGGCCCCATAGGCTATTACCCCTGTTTTAGGTCCTTTATTTTGTAAGGCATTTTTAATATTGAGGCGCAAAAGCAATAAAATACTCAGGGGGATTAAAAATTCAATGAGAGGGGCGTACACTTTGGCAATACCATACACAGAAAATACCAAAGAGATGCAGTGGGTGAGTGTGAATGCGGAAGCCAGTAGTACGGCAGATTTGATTTTTTTTAAGGCAAAGGGAAGGGCTAAAGCAGCTAAAAATAGTACGTGATCGTATCCGTTGGGGTCTAGGACGTGATTGAGTCCCAGGTCTAAATAAAATAAAAATGTATCCATAGTGGTTTATTTTTAAATGGAGTAACTTGGCCCGATCAGAGGCGGCATTTTATATTTTTAAAGGACTGCGCCTTACATTCCGCGTTCTTTTTGAATGGCCTCGTAGGCCTTTTGTACTTGTTTGAATTTTTCTTCTGCACCGCTTTTTATGGCGGCGTCTTCTGTAATGACGCGGTCTGGATGGTATTTCTTGGCCATGTCTCTATAGGCTTTTTTTACTGCTGCATCTGTAGCGGTTTTTTCCACCTCTAAAATGGTGTAAGCACCATCTGTTGCTTCTATAAACATGGCTTTTATAGAGTTAAAATCAGGGGAGCCAAGCCGCAACAAACGGGCAATTTCTTCCAATTTACTGACCTCTGGTACGCTCACATGACCGTCTGCTTTGGCAATATTAAACAGAAAATGCAACAACTGAAGCTTGAGTTCGTAAGGCGCTCTTTGGTTTATTTTTTGACATAAATTCTCTAGAGACAGGTCTTTTTTGTCTACTGCGTCATTAAAGGTTCTAAAAATGGCATTGGCCCTTTGTTGGCCATAGGTCTGTATAAAGTAGCGTTTTACAAATTCTTTTTCTGCAGGGCTTACCTGTCCGTCTGCTTTGATCACTACGGCGCACAAGGAGAGTAAGTGCAGCTCAAAATCCTGAGAAGTCACTGGCCTTTGCGAAGTGAAACTACCAAAAGCACGGCCTTTCTTGCCAGATTGCAGCATGTCTACAAAACTGCCTAAGAAGTATCCAGCCACTGCTCCGGGAAATCTAAAAAAAATAAAGCCCAGTAGGGCAGCCAACCATTTAGTCATTGTCAAAATTTTATCAAAGATACTTTTTTCACAAAAAAAGCAGGGCAAACTAATCATAAGATGTGTTAAAAATTATGGGTGTATGTTGTACCTTTGTAGGGTAAAAAAAAATTTAGGAAGGATGTACCCAGAAGAATTTGTAAAACCAATGAGACAAGACCTTGCCCAAGCAGGTTTTCAAGAATTATTTACAGCAGCAGCTGTAGCAGAAGCAGTTAATGCTTCCGGGACTACTTTGGTCGTGGTAAACTCTGTTTGCGGTTGCGCGGCAGCCAATGCCAGACCCGCTGCAAAAATGAGCTTGACCAATGCTAAGGTGCCCAGTCGTGCCGTGACTGTTTTTGCAGGAGTAGACACAGACGCAGTGGACCAAGCGAGAAATATGATGGTTCCTTTTCCTCCTTCTTCGCCTTCTATGGCTTTATTTAAAGACGGAGAATTGGTGCATATGATTGAGCGCCACCACATTGAAGGTCGTGCGGCACAAGCCATTGCGGAAAACTTAATGGAAGCGTATAACGAATTTTGTTAATACGCCCCTAATCATGTAAAAAAAACCACCCACTTGCGGTGGTTTTTTTATTTTTACCCTATGAAAAGACTGCTCGCTTATCCTTTAACGGTACTGTATTTTTTGGCTTTTGGACTTTGTCTGGTGGTATACCATCCCATTCAAGTCCTTGCCTTTAAGGTTTTTGGCTATGAACCCCATAGAAGGGTCGTGGCTTTTTTAAATGGTTGCCTCATGGCAACTACCCGAATTTTGGGGACCCGTTATACGATTAGTGGAATGGCGCATTTGCCCCAAAACAAAGCAGTTATTTTGGTGGCCAACCACCAAAGTATGTACGACATACTCCCCATTATCTGGCGTTTGAGGTCTTTACATCCTAAATTCGTGTCTAAGGCATCTTTGGGTAAGGGCATTCCTTCGGTCTCATACAATTTAAGACATGGAGGATCTGTGCTAATCAATCGGGGAGACGGTAGGCAGGCGGTTGCTGCTATTGCTGGCTTAGGAACTTATATAGAAAAACACCAGCGTTGTGCAGTGATCTTTCCAGAAGGAACTCGGTCCAGAGATGGAAAACCCAAGCCTTTTCAGCGTACGGGTTTAAAAGTGTTGTTAAAGAAGGCGCCGTCTGCCTTAGTGCTCCCTGTCACCATTAATGGGTCTTGGAAAATGGTGCGTTGGGGACAATTCCCACTGGGCATTGGCAACCGTATTAAACTAATCATACATCCTGTGGTGGTTCAGGAAACGTATTCAGACACGGAAGACTTAATTACGGCAGTAGAGACCACTATTGGCGCAAGTATTCAGGTTTAGCGCTTGGTTTTTTCCTCAATTTTTTTTGAGAGAAACAGAATAACCAACAATACTGCGGCAGCCAAAGCAGCAATGGCAGATACAGAAGCTACAAAGTTTTGGTCTGCAAACAGGTCTGAATAGTCTATTAAATACAAGTTGTAGCCGCCCAAAATTAGGGCAGCAGTCAATAAAACGAAAAAAAGTACTTTGTTCATAAGCTGGTTTTAGGCGTTAAATAAGACGTTTATGTTAGCGGCAAAAAGTTTTACGGCAATGGCCAGTAAGATCACCCCAAATACTTTTCTAATCACAGAGAGACCATTTTTTCCTAAAACGCGTTCAATGCGTTTAGAAGATTTTAGGACCAAGTACACGAAAATGATGTTTACCACAATAGCGATGATAATATTTTCTACATGGTATTCTGCCCTCAGAGAAAGCAAGGTGGTAATGGTTCCAGCCCCGGCAATGAGTGGGAATGCGATAGGGACAATAGAGGCAGACTCTGGTTCGTCGTCTTTGTAAAGGGTAATGCCCAAAATCATTTCAATGGCTAGGAAGAAGATCACTAGGGCCCCTGCTACGGCAAATGAATTCACATCTATACCAATAAGGTTTAATATTTCTTCTCCAATAAATAGGAAAGCCACCATGATAATTCCCGCCACTATGGAGGCCTTTTCAGACTGAATATGTCCTACTTTATTTCTGAGACTAATGATAATTGGGACAGATCCCACTATGTCAATCACCGCAAAAAGCACCATGCTGGCGGTGAGTATTTCTTTAAAGTTAAAGTGAAATGTCATGAGCGGTATGCTTTGGTGTTTTTTAGGACTTGCTTTGATGTTTTTTAGGACTTTTTTTGGCTTTTTAAAAGGACACAAACCCCTTCTTTTGCGCAGCAAATTTAAGGCTTTTTTATGGTATATTTGCCCCTTAAAACCAATCAGATGTTTCAAATCCAAAAAACCCTCGTTTCAGAGGATCTTTTAGAAAATGATTTTGTGTGCAACCTCAGTGCCTGCAAAGGAGCTTGTTGTGTAGACGGAGACGCAGGAGCGCCTTTAGAGGAGAAAGAAACAGAGATTTTGGTAGACATATATAGCCGTGTAAAGCCTTTTTTAAGGGCAGCGGGAATAGCGGCAATTGAAGACCAGGGTGCCTTTGTAAAAGGAGACGACGGTGAGTGGGAAACCCCCTTGGTAAACGGCTCAGAATGCGCTTATGTAATCTTTGACGAGAAGGGCATTACCAAGTGTGGTTTAGAGGCGGCTTTTAACGATGGGGCCACCAAATGGAGGAAACCGGTTTCTTGTCATTTGTACCCTGTTCGCACTCGAGAATACAGCGAATTTACAGCCGTGAATTACCACCAATGGACCATTTGTTCGGATGCTTGTTCTTTAGGAGCGGAACTTTCCGTGCCTGTGTATGTTTTTGTTAAAGAAGCGCTGATCAGGAAATTTGGTGCTGCTTGGTATGAAGAACTGGCCCTTGTTGCCGCTACTTTAAAAGCAGCTGAAAAAGGATCCGAAAGCAACAAAAAATAGGCCACTTTTTTTCATTTTTTTTATTGCCACTTCCCAGCCTAGTCAGGGCGGGGCTTAAACCTACATTTCAACATTAAGTGTTAAAAACTTTACTGTTAAGTCTCTGCTTTTGCGGTCAGAACTCAAACATTTTTAACCATCTTTGTTAACCAAGTATAGCACTTCTGTGTGCGCTGTGAAAAACAAAAAAAAAGACCCAATGAGCAACAATGTAGAGCCTATTTTAACTGAGAATCCAGACCGCTTTGTAATTTTTCCAATCAAACACGATGATTTGTGGGAGTGGTACAAAAAATGTGAAGCTTGTTTCTGGACGGCAGAAGAAATAGACTTGTCAGAAGACCTCAACGATTGGAACAACAAGCTCAATGAAGACGAGCGCTACTTTGTAAAGCACATCTTGGCATTTTTTGCTGCTTCTGATGGTATTGTCAATGAAAATCTCGCAGAGAACTTTGTGAGTGAGGTGCAGTATGCAGAGGCAAAATTTTTCTACGGTTTCCAGATTATGATGGAAAACATTCACTCGGAAACATATTCTTTACTCATAGACACTTATGTGAAAGATGAGAAGGAAAAAAACAAACTTTTTAAAGCTTTGGAAAATTTTCCAGCGATTAAAGAAAAAGCAGATTGGGCCCTTAAATGGATTGAATCTCCAAGTTTTGCAGAGCGTTTAATTGCCTTTGCAGCCGTAGAAGGTATTTTCTTTTCTGGTGCTTTCTGTTCAATTTTCTGGCTTAAGAAACGCGGCCTAATGCCAGGATTGACCTTCTCCAATGAGCTTATTTCAAGGGATGAGGGCATGCACTGTGACTACGCCGTTCACTTACACAACAACCACCTGATTAATAAAGTGCCTAAAGAGCGCATTCGCGAGATTTTAGTAGACGCTTTAAACATAGAAAGAACATTTATTACAGAGTCCCTTCCTGCCAGTCTCATTGGCATGAATGCGAAACTCATGACACAATATTTAGAGTTTGTTACCGACCGCCTTTTGGTTGAATTACAATGTGAGAAAGAATACAATGTGAGTAATCCATTCGATTTTATGGACATGATTTCATTGCAGGGTAAGACAAACTTCTTTGAAAAACGCGTTTCAGAATATCAGAAAGCTGGCGTTTTAAACAAAGACCAAGATGTGAATGCCCAGAATATTAGCTTTGACGCAGATTTCTAAGCACAACAACTCTTAAAGCCTACCTGAACCAGCCTGCTGGTTCTTAAAATACTGTTAGATTCATAGTCAAATCTACTCAAGCTTGGTTTGGAATACCTAATGCCAAACCATCTTGGGTCAGTGTTTTAACACCTAAATCGAACAACTAAACCAAAAACAAAGCAAGTAAAATGTACGTATTAAAAAGAGATGGCAAGAAAGAGCCCATGATGTTTGACAAAATCACGGCCCGCGTAAGAAAATTGTGTTATGGCCTCAACGAAAGGGTAGACCCTGTGAAGGTTTCTCTTCGCGTAATTGAGGGACTATACGACGGGGTAACCACCTCTGAGTTAGACAATCTCGCTGCGGAAATTGCTGCTACAATGACTACAACACACCCGGATTTCGCCAAACTTGCGGCAAGAATTTCGGTATCTAACTTGCACAAAAACACCAAGAAGTCTTTCTCAGAAACCATGGAAGACTTATATAAATATGTGAACCCTAGAAATGGTAAGTCTTCTCCATTGTTGTCAGATGAAGTGTACCAAGCTATTATGGACAATGCGGAATTATTGGATTCTACCATTATCTACAACAGGGACTTTGGCTATGATTATTTTGGTTTTAAAACCCTAGAGCGTTCTTACTTGCTTAAGCTCAACGGTAAAATTGTGGAACGTCCACAGCATATGCTTATGAGGGTATCCGTTGGAATTCACCCCACAGATATGGAATCCGCAATAGAGACTTATGAGCTCATGAGTAAAAAATATTTTACCCATGCTACCCCCACACTCTTCAACTCTGGGACCCCAAAGCCACAAATGTCTTCTTGCTTTTTATTGGCCATGAAAGACGACTCCATAGACGGTATTTACGACACCCTAAAGCAAACTGCCAAGATTTCTCAGTCTGCGGGAGGTATAGGGCTGTCTATTCATAATGTAAGGGCTACTGGCTCTTATATCTCAGGAACGAACGGAACTTCTAACGGTGTAGTGCCCATGTTAAAGGTCTTTAATGACACTGCGCGCTATGTGGATCAGGGAGGCGGAAAGAGAAAGGGAAGTTTTGCCATGTATGTAGAGCCATGGCATGCAGACATCTTTGATTTCTTAGACCTTAAAAAGAACCACGGAAAAGAAGAAATGCGTGCCAGAGATTTATTCTATGCCATGTGGATTCCAGATTTGTTTATGAAACGTGTAGAGGCCAATGCAGAATGGACGCTAATGTGTCCTAATGAGTGTCCAAACTTGTTCAACAACCACTCCGAAGCCTTTGACGAATTGTATTTAAAATACGAGTCAGAAGGTAAAGGTAGAAAGACTATCAAAGCCAGAGAGCTTTGGGAAAAAATACTAGAGTCTCAAATAGAGACAGGGACCCCTTATATGCTGTACAAAGATGCAGCCAACAGAAAGAGCAACCAGAAGAATTTAGGAACGATACGTTCTTCTAACCTCTGTACAGAGATTATGGAATACACCTCACCAGATGAGGTAGCGGTGTGTAATTTAGCCTCTATTGCCCTTCCAATGTTTGTAAAAGACGGTGCCTTTGACCACAAAGAATTGTTCAAGGTGACCAAAAGGGTGACCAAGAACCTGAACAAGGTCATAGACAGAAACTACTATCCAGTAAAAGAGGCAGAGAATTCCAATATGCGTCACAGGCCTATTGGTCTTGGGGTGCAAGGATTGGCAGACGCCTTTATTATGCTGAGATTGCCTTTTACTTCTGACGAAGCCAAGAAACTCAATGAAGAGATTTTTGAAACCCTTTACTTTGCCGCATTGACCGCTTCTATGGAAGAGGCTAAGGCAGACGGACCTTACCAATCTTATAAAGGATCTCCTATTTCTCAAGGAGAATTTCAACACAATTTATGGGGCATTAAAGATGAGGAGCTTTCAGGCAGATGGGATTGGGCTAAACTGAGAAAGGATGTCAAGAAAAATGGGGTACGAAACTCACTATTGGTAGCACCAATGCCCACAGCTTCTACCTCTCAAATTCTAGGAAACAACGAGTGCTTTGAGCCATATACCTCTAATATTTATACCAGAAGGGTATTGTCTGGAGAGTTTATTGTGGTAAACAAGCACCTTTTAGAAGATTTAGTGGCTCTAGGACTTTGGGACGAAGGTCTTAAGCAAGAGCTGATGCGTGCCAACGGATCTGTTCAGCACATCGATATTATTCCTCAGGACATCAAAGAGCTTTACAAAACCGTTTGGGAGCTTTCTATGAAAGATATTATAGACATGTCTAGACAACGTGGCTATTTTATAGACCAGTCTCAGTCATTGAACCTGTTTATGGAGAACGCCAATTATTCTAAATTGACTTCTATGCACTTCTATGCTTGGAAGAGTGGTTTAAAAACAGGGATGTATTATTTAAGGACTAAGGCAGCAGTAGACGCCATTAAGTTTACCCTAGACAATACAGCCAAAAAAGATGTGCCCGTAAGTGTAGCAGCAGAGGCAGAAGTAGCTGCAGCAACACCGGTGAAAGCAGTACAGCCTGAAAAGGTTCCTGCTAAAGAGCAAAACGTGCAATTAGAAGAGGAAGTAAAGCCCCTAACACCAGATGAAATGCGCGCCTTAATTGCGAAAGCAAAAGAAGGCCAAGCAGACGACGATTGTCTGATGTGTGGTTCTTAAACAGGGTTTAACCCCAATAAAAAAGCCCTCCTAGTGACTACTAGGAGGGCTTTTTATTTAGGGTCTTAGGATTCATAATGGCCTAAAAATGAAGCGAACTCAAAAGACCAGACATGTGTCTTCGCTAATGAGTCCGCAACTCCCTATATTCAACGTTCTTAAATGAATTTAAAATAATTCTACTTACCCTATAAAAATAATATTTTTAAGCAGTCCTTTCAGGCTAAAAAGACAACCAGAACATTATTATAGACGAACGGTTATAATCTATAGATTAAATTACTTATTGCAACTTTAAAAGGTGTATGCTTTCCCTCCTGTTAACGCTTGTAAATCCTCACATGGTAGATATTCTCCAGGCACTGGAAGGTAGGCCAAGACCTCTTCTCCTACGTACTCAGAGCTCTTATACGACCAAATGGTTTTACCTCTTAATTCATAGGCAAATTCAGTAGCTGGTCCTGGAGCCTGACCCATAGATGGGGCTGTCTTAAGTGTTTTTTCTAAGGCTGTGGTAATGGCTAAAGCATCTGATCCTCCGTTCTCTGCTGCCAAAGCAACAAAAGCTTCCATACCTTCCTTAATTCTCGCCTGATCTTCTGGCTTTAGAATTTCAGCATAAAAACGGTCTATAAACTGTGGTACATTTACTTCAGAAGCGCCAGGCGTATCTGTTTTAGGTAGTATTACATCTACAGCAGTCGTCAAAAATGCCGCCTGTTCTGCAGTAAAAAACTGAGGGGCCCATCCTGCATCAGTTGTAGCGTTACAGCTTTGTAACATGCTGAGAATAGTTGGCGTTGCCGCCATATAACCCAGTCCAAGTCCAATATTTCTAAGGGCGTTTCTTCTTTCCATTATAAAAGTCCTTTTTTAAGTTGTTCTGCAGCATAATTGGCTGCTCTGGCTGTAAAAGCCATATAAGTCAGTGAAGGGTTAACGCAAGAAGCAGAGGTCATAAAAGAACCATCTGTCACAAATACGTTAGGGCAAGTATGCACCTGGTTGTATCCGTTTAATACAGAAGTTTTAGGATCTCTTCCCATACGCGCAGTTCCCATCTCGTGAATACCAAGACCTAAGGCACCTGGGTTGTCATAAGCATTTACGTTTTTGAATCCTGCTTGCTCTAACATGGCCACCGCTTGGGCTTTCATGTCTTCCCGCATTTTCCATTCGTTGTCTTTAAACTCAGCGTCAAAAGTTAAGGTAGGTAAACCCCACTCATCCAGGTTCTCATAGTCTAAGGTAAATCGGTTTTCTTCGTATGGCAATACCTCTCCAAAGCCCATGATTCCCATGCTCCAACCCCCTGGTTTTAAGACCGCTTCTTTAAGGTCTTTTCCAAAAGCGTGCTCTGCAATGGCTTCTTCCCAGTTTCCTCTAGAAGCACCTCCTTGGTATCCAAAACCTCTTAGATAGTCTTTTTTAGTATCGGCGTCTAAGTTTCTAAACCTTGGGATATACACCCCGTTTGGTTTTCTACCTTTGTAGTATTTGTCTTCAAAACCGTCAAAAGTACCATTGGCACCTACCCCCAATTGGTGGTCCATAATGTTTCTGCCCAATTGATCAGAGTCGTTTCCTAATCCGTTGGGGAAACGTTCAGACTTAGATTGCATTAAAATAGCAGAAGAAGCCATGGAAGAAGCACAAAGGAATATTATTTTGGCATTAAATACCATACTTTCATTGGTTTCTCTATCGATCACTTTAACTCCAGAAGCTTTTCCTGTCGCTGCGTCATAAATGACTTCGTGTACAATTGAATTGGCCCTTAAGGTCATATTTCCCGTACGCTCTGCTGCTGGCAAAGTAGAAGACACAGAAGAGAAGTAACCCCCAAAAGGACAGCCTCTAATACAGCGGTTTCTAAATTGACACTTGCTACGTCCGTCGTATTTCTTGTCAGAAGTAATGTGGGCCACACGGCCTGCGGTCACTACCCTACCTTCAAATTGTTCCGCTACCTGCTCTCTAAAGTGCTGTTCTACACAGTTGAGCTGCATCATAGGTTCAAACTTTCCGTCTGGCAGTTGGGAGAGGCCTAGGTTTTCTCCACTTACTCCAATATATTCTTCTACACGGTCATACCATGGGGCAATATCTTTATATCTCACTGGCCAATCTACCGCTATGCCATCTTTGGCATTGGCCTCAAAGTCCAGGTCACTCCATCTGTAGGAGTGACGCCCCCACATAATAGAACGACCTCCAACGTGGTACCCACGCATCCAGTCAAAACGCTTGGTTTCGTTATATGGATGGGTTACGTCGTCTACAAACCAATGACTGCTTTCTGCACGCACCGTATATCCGGTTCTGGCTTGTTTTTCTTGTCTTGATTTTTGTTCAGGAGTTAAGTCTCCATTATTTGGCATATCCCAAGGGTCTAAATTAGCCGTTGGATAATCCTGGATGTGTGTTACCATACGCCCGCGTTCTAACACGAGGGTTTTAAGGCCGTTTTCACACAATTCTTTGGCTGCCCAGCCACCGCTTATTCCAGTTCCTACGACAATTGCGTCGAACACTTCATTGGAATCATTATTAGATAAGGTGCTCATGATTGGTGATTGTTTGTTAAAAATGTGACTAAATATAGAATTAATTTTTTACATTTATTCGCATTAATTTAAGATAATTACAAACGAAAACGTTGTAGTTTTCAGGCATTTACATAAAAATACCGATTCATTATTAAATCCAACTATATGATACTTAAAAACTTATCTATCCGTTCTGCTTTTTCATTGTCCTTGGCCTTTGTTTTTGCATTGAGCAGCCTCTCGTGTAAAGAAAAAACCACCAAAGAAGCCCCTTCTCAAGAAACAGCTGTTTTAACAGCGCCTAATTTTAAACTTTCTTTGGCCCAATGGTCCATCCATAAAATGATCAATGAAGGCGGTTTAGACCCTTATGCTTTTGCAGAAAAAGCCCATGACTGGGGCTTTGAAGGCTTGGAGTATGTGAGTCAATTGTACAACAAAGAATTACAACCCACTAATTACGGTCCAGAGGCCATGGCCAATTTTGTAGCCAAGTCTTTGGCAGAAAGTAAAAAATACGGTATGCAAAATTTACTGATCATGATAGATGGTCAAGGAAATTTAGCCACTACAGACGCCGCAGAAAGACGGGCGGCTGTAGAAAACCACTACAAATGGGTAGACGCTGCTGCAGCCTTAGGTTGTCATTCTGTTAGGGTAAACCTGGCAGGCTCTAATGACCCTGAAGTATGGATACCAGCCGCTACAGATGGATTGAGCAAATTAGCTACTTATGCCGCTACTAAAAACATCAATGTGATTGTGGAAAACCACGGGGGACTTTCTTCTAACGCTGGACTATTGGTTCAGGTTATGGAAGCAGTTAATATGGACAACGCGGGTACTTTACCAGACTTTGGCAACTTTTGTATTGCTGCAGAGTGGGGTGCTAGCGGACGCACTTGCTTAGATGAATACGACCGTTATAAAGGGATAGAAGAAATGATGCCTTATGCCAAAGCCGTAAGCGCCAAGTCTCACGACTTTGGCCCAGATGGCCAAGAAATTCATTCAGATTACCCCAGAATCATGAAGCTAGTGAAAGACGCTGGTTACAACGGTTTTGTGGGGGTAGAGTACGAAGGGTCCATCCTTTCAGAAGAAGCAGGAATTATTGCGACCAGAGATTTGCTGATTTCATTGCAATAATTCAAGAACTCAATTTTAATACAAAGGGATGACCAAAGTGGTCAAGCCTCATTTAGCATAAATAGCCACTAAATAAACACAAATGAAGACGACTATTAAATTACAGCTTTCCACCATGATGTTCCTAGAATTTTTTATCTGGGGCGGGTGGTTTGTAACCCTTGGGACTTTTTTGGCCAAGAACTTGAACGCAACAGGAGCAGAGTCTGCAATGGCTTTCTCCACCCAGTCCTGGGGCGCAATTATTGCCCCATTTATTATTGGGCTTATAGCAGACAGGTATTTTAACGCCGAGCGTATCTTAGGGGTCTTACATCTAATAGGTGCTGTTTTAATGTACCAAATGTATGGTGCAACGGATTTTGCCACTTTCTATCCTTATGTATTGGGTTATATGATTGCTTATATGCCTACTTTGGCATTGGTAAATTCTATTTCCTTTAGACAGATGAAAGATCCCGCAAAAGAATTTTCATTGGTGCGGGTTTTTGGAACGATCGGATGGATTGTTGCAGGACTATTGATTAGCTGGTTGGCATGGGATGCTCAGGCAAATGCCAATGACGGAATGCTTAAAAACACCTTTCTAATGGTGGCTATTGCCTCTGCAGTATTGGGATTATTTAGTTTCACCCTTCCTGCTACACCGCCGCAGGCCCAAGACGGAGAAAAGCAATCTATAGGCTCTATCTTAGGATTAGACGCCCTTAAATTATTGGGCGACAGGAATTTCCTGATGTTCTTTATTGCCTCAGTCCTTATTTGCATTCCATTGGCTTTCTACTACCAAAACGCCAACCCATTTCTATCAGAAATAGGGGTAGCGAATCCTACTGGTAAAATGACCATTGGTCAGGCTTCTGAAGTACTCTTTATGTTGTTATTGCCTTTGTTCTTCAAGAAATTTGGCTTTAAGAAAACCATCTTGGCTGGAATGTTGGCCTGGACGCTGCGTTATATTTTATTCGCCTACGGAAACGCAGGGGAGGGGGCTTTTATGCTGATTGTTGGCATAGCACTACATGGAATTTGTTATGATTTCTTTTTTGTGTCTGGACAAATTTACACAGACACCAAAGCAGGAGAGAAATACAAATCTGCCGCACAAGGACTCATTACCTTAGCCACTTATGGTGTGGGAATGCTGATTGGTTTCTGGGTAGCGGGACAAATTTCAGACGCCTATTTACTGTCAGACGGCAGCCATGATTGGACCAATATCTGGTTGTTACCAGCAGCCTTTGCACTTGTTGTGATGGGTCTTTTCGCCTTGTTCTTTAAAAATGAAAAAATAGCATACAAATCGTAATATATTATCCATAGCATGCAAAAAATTAGATTAGGAATTTTAGGAGGTGGCGGAGATTCACTGATTGGGGTACTTCACAGGGTGGCTTCATTTATCAACGACAATTATGAAATAGTAGGGGCAGTGTTTAACCCAGACTGGGAGCAGAACATTGGTTTTGCAAAGCAAATAGGACTGCCTACCAATAGAATTTACAAGGATTTTGATACGCTTATAGCAGAAGAGTTAAAGCTTCCAGCAGCAGAGCGTATTCAAGTGTGTTCCATTTTAACGCCTAACTTTCTTCATTTTCCTATGGCCAAAAAGCTTATGGAGAACGGTTTTCACGTGATCTGTGAAAAGCCCATGACCAACACCTATGAAGAGGCTAAAATACTCGCTGCCCTTCAGGCAGAAAAAGGGGTGGTTTTTGGGTTAACCCACACCTATACAGGTTATCCTATGGTGCGCCAGATGAGGGAGATGGTCAAAGAGGGTGTGCTGGGAAAAATTCAAAAAATTGACATTCGTTACTACCAAGGTTGGATCAATCCCATTATTCACGACAAGGAAAAGCGCAGCAGCACATGGAGACTAGATGCTAGTAAAGCGGGAATTTCTTGTTGTATGGGAGACATTGGAACCCATGCATTTAATATGGTTGAATATACCACAGGACTCAGAATTGCAGCCTTATTAGCAGACCTAAACTATTTATACGAAGACAATCAGATGGACATAGATGGCAATATTTTCCTTAAAATGGAAAATGGTGTCAAAGGTATTTTGCGTGCCAGCCAGATTGCAACCGGAGAAGAAAACGGTTTGGCCATAGCCATTTATGGAGACAAAAAAGGACTGCGTTGGGAACAAGAAAGCCCCAATGTATTAAAAGTATTGTCAGACAATGAACCCCTTCAGATATACACCCCTGGCCACGCATACAACAGCGCCTTATCTTTAGGAGGGACTAAATTGCCTCCAGGACACCCAGAGGGAATTTTTGATTCAATGGCCAATATTTATTTAGGGGTGGCCAGAGCCATTAGAAACCAACATCCAAATTCAGGAGAGTATCCTACGGTAGTAGACGGAGTGCGCGGTTTAAACTTTATAGAAAGCGCTGTAGCCTCGCATAAAGCAGGCAATGTATGGGTCTCCTTAGACGCATAAAAAGGCCTTTTAATCAGACCTTTATTACTAAGAATACGGGCGTAAAAGCCCATAAAAGTTAAAAAGCATATGAAAACGATCAAAGGGCCAGCGGTATTTTTGGCCCAATTTGTAGACAGCAAAGCCCCATTCAATACCCTAGAGGGTATGTGTCAATGGGCTGCAGATTTAGGCTATAAAGGCATTCAAATCCCTACTTGGGAATCTTTTCTCATAGATTTAGACCTGGCAGCGGACTCTAAAGATTACTGTGACACCCTTAAAGGGACCATCAATAGTTACGGTTTGGAAATTACCGAACTCTCCACCCACTTACAAGGACAGCTTGTGGCGGTTAACCCGGCTTATGACAGTATGTTTGACGCCTTTGCCCCTAAGGCCCTTCACGGCAATCCAAAAGCCCGTACCGAGTGGGCTATTGAAACGGTTAAAAAGGCGGCTACGGCTTCCAAGCATTTGGGCCTAAACGCCCATGCTACCTTTTCAGGCGCATTACTTTGGCACACCATGCACCCATGGCCACAGCGTCCAAAGGGTCTGGTAGAAATGGGCTTTGAAGAATTGGCCAAAAGATGGTTGCCTATTTTGAACCATTTTGACGCCCAAGGGGTCGATGTTTGTTATGAAATTCATCCAGGAGAAGACCTGCATGACGGTGACACCTTCGAGCGCTTTTTAGCGGCTACAGGAAACCATAAAAGGGTGAATATCTTGTATGACCCAAGTCATTTTGTGTTACAGCAATTGGATTATATTACTTATATAGACCACTACCACGAATTTATTAAAGCTTTCCATGTAAAAGATTCAGAGTTTAACCCTACCGGTAAGAAAGGCGCCTTTGGCGGATACAACGACTGGCAAGACCGCGCAGGTCGCTACCGTTCTCTGGGAGATGGGCAAATAGACTTTAAGACCATTTTTTCTAAGCTCACCCAATACGGCTGTGATGTTTGGGCAGTGATGGAATGGGAATGTGTGATTAAATCTC
>Ga0307998_1000625_pt1 | contig 19862 bp, 10 predicted proteins | sample Davwhametageno37_FD_203147 | JGI IMG/M metagenome (GOLD analysis project Ga0307998, IMG submission 203147) | Marine microbial communities from Davis Island wharf, Antarctic Ocean - #37 | ecosystem: Environmental > Aquatic > Marine > Unclassified | place: Antarctic Ocean: Davis Island wharf... | reverse complement strand
TGCGACCACAACAAATTAGCGCTGGCGATTGATCCTATAAGGACGCCTCCTGAACTTAAAATAAATTCTTTCCTTTTCATTTTGGGGGATGTATTTTGTTATTCAAGCTAAGATGTATTCCTTCCAAAAACTCCCCCTTGGTTTCATGCAATAAAAACAGGATGAACGACAACTGAAGAAAGATCATATTGGAGAAAATGTAACATGATCTTGTTGCTATATTCATTGAATATCAAGTTTTTAGTGTGCGTACACTGGTTCGTATGCAAATATATAATTAATAGTTTTAAGTCAAAGTAAAAAAAACCAAAAAAGTAGTTAAAATAAACATAAAAATTTGTTAATTATGCATACATTTACAGTATAAATATTTAAATTTATTTTAGATAAATATGGTAATAATATTTAAGTATTGACAACAATAAAAGATATTGCACGCGAGGCCAACGTTTCAACTGGGACCGTTGACAGAGTGCTTCACAAACGCGGTGGTGTTTCTCCCAAAACAGAGGAGATAATCAAAAAAATCCTTAAACAGAAAAACTTTAAAATCAATTTAATCGCGAGTTCTCTTGCGATGAAAAAGCGTCATAATTTGGCCATGTTGATTCCGGCTTTTGATGACGATAATTTGTTTTGGAAATCTCCCTATTCTGGAATCCAAAAAGCCAAACAAGAAGTTAGTGCTTATGGCGTTGAAACAAATATATTCGTTTTTGATCAGTTTCACCCCAAGAGCTACAAAGAAGCTTTTGACAGATTAATTAAGACGAGTCCTGATGCCGTTGTTCTGGTTCCTATATTCCTCAAGGAAACCCATGAAATTGTAGCAGAACTCATCGAGAGAGAAATTCCTTTCCTGTTTTTCAATGTTAATATTGAAGGATTTAACAACATCAGTTATATTGGACAAAAGTCTTTCGCTGCTGGAGCATTGTCCGCGCAGTTATTAGAATTGTGTACTGATTCAAATGATGAACTTTTAATTATCCAAACCCGAAAAAACCTAGAAAACTACCGGGCAATTAGTCAAAGAGTTGTTGGATTTAAAGACTACTTCAAAAAGAAAAAAGCAAAACGAAACATACATCAGCTTGAGTTTGATAATTTAACTGATTTGGAAAAAACCAAATTTAAAATCAATGCATATTTAAAAGAAAACAAGGCCATTAAAGGGCTTTTAGTTCCTTCAAGTAGAATTTCTAATGTCACCTCTCTAATCGAAGATGAATATCTTGATCGATTAAAACTTATTGGATTCGATACGACTCCTCAAAATGTTGATAGTATAAAGGAGGGGAGAATTACTTTCTTGATTTCTCAGAAATCTTTTAACCAAGGCTACAAATCTGTCATCAGCATGTCTAATTACCTTGTTTATAAAGAAAAGCCAAGTCAAGAAATGGCAACACCCCTGGAAATTATCACAAAAGAAAATGTTGTGTTTAGTCAATTTGATAAACGAAGATATTTTAATGAACAATAACTTATTTCAGAACTAAGAAACCATAGTAAATTCTGCTTTTAAAATTCTGAATGGTTAAATCTTACATACAACCTATTGAGTATTAGGAATCACAACGACTTCTTTAGCATGTGCCGCAACAGGCCACCTGTATCTTTCTAAATCTTTTTCAAGTATTCGGATATCCCTCCATCTTACTATATTTCCTAATTGAGATTTCTTCTTTATGCTATGTACTTGGAGACCAAAAAAACCTTCTGCTGTGAGACCATCCACCAGATTGGTGCACATTGTGCCATTTACCCAAGTGCGAATTGAAGCACCTATCGCTTCGATACGGATTTTATTCCATTCCCCTACTTTAAACGCACTTTGTGCCAAAGGATCGTTTTCAAGCTTATAGATCCATCCTCTTCTCGACTCATCATATACTCCTGCTGTCCATTTTCTATCACTAGGATCCAATTCGCATTGGTAGCCGTGTACTCTTCCATTTTTATATTCGGGAAAGGAATTTGATCTAAACTGTATGCCTGAGTTGAGTCCTCCATCTAGTTTAACTTCTAACTCAAAAATAAAGTCGGAGTAAAGTTTGTTGGTACACATAAACGAATTTGGTGTGTTCATTACTGGCGAACCTACTATTGAACCATCGATTACCTCATAATCAGCACTACCATTCTTCTGATTCCATCCTTCAAAATTAGTCCCGTTAAACAAGGCCTCCCATTCTTGAGCTAGGCTCAAAAATGGGAGGCTTGTTAATAAGATTAATAGTGAATTTTTTAAAAAAATTTTATTTAAAAACCTCATGATTAACTATTTATATATTAATACCCAGGATTCTGTACAACATCGTTTGTTGATAGATCGCTCTCAGAGAGTGGAATCGGCCTTAAAAGATGATGAGCCTTAATATAATTAGCCCCTGAGATCCACGGATTCATACTTTTCCCTCTCTCGAGTAACTTTCCAGTTCTTTTTAAATCATACCATCTAAGTCCCTCTCCCATTAGCTCTCTTGCCCTTTCGTCCAAGATCATATCGATAGTAGGAGCACCAGTAGCTCTATATGAAGCGGTTGCAAGACTTGTCCCTGCTGGGTCAGCAGCTTTGTTAGCAGCTACAGATGCACCCCCTACAGCTCTGTTAACAATAGTGTTGTAATAATCTGCTGCACTTCCATTTGCTGCACCTGTAGCGCCTTTCACAATTGCTTCTGCTCCAATTAAATATGCTTCGGCTGAGCGCATAACTATAGCATCAAACTGACCAAATCCATTTCCGTATGCAATTCCAGGTTCCCAAAATTTCCACATCATCGGTGTTTTATTTTGACTATGATAATTTGACTCACCAATAACACCGTATTCATCATGATTAATCACTGCATAATCTTTTGTTCCTCCAACAATATCTTTTCCTCTGTCGGCTGCAACTGTTACAGGTGTATTCCAATCTCTAAACTCCATAACAACATGACCAGCTTTTATATCTATTGGAGTAGCTCCTGATGCAGGAACAAATCCTGGATTATCAACAACAGCATAAACCTTTTCAACAAAGTTATGGAGATAACGTGTGTCATTTTGGGGGTCAAAAAGCCTATAGGTAGCTGGAGTTGTATTATGGACTCCTAGAATTCTGTTATAATCAGAAGTTCTTCCTGGAGAACCGGGAACATCATCTACACCTCCTCCGAAGAGATGAGGAAGATTATTACCACCATCTTGATTAGTTTCCTGACCAACAAGACCTTGTTGTGTGGCATTAGTTATCGCTTGATCAGAATATTGAACTGCAAATACAACTTCGCTGTTTCTTGCATTTTGATCTCCAGGACCAAAAGTTTGAGTTGTTGGATCTTCAGAGCGTTTAGGCCATAGATCACTATAGTTAGTAACTAGTGAATGTGAAGCAATTACTTTGTCCGCGTAAGACAAAGCTTGAGTGAAATCGGCAGCAGTTCCGCCCAATTTACTGTCAAAATTCCAACCCCTGGTCAAGTAAACTCTAGCAAGCAAATGCTGTGCTGCGCTTTTGGTCGCTCTCCCGTAATCTGATGCAGTAGGAGGTAATGCAGACTCTGCAGCAGTCAAATCAGTGATCAACTGAGCATAAATCTCAGAGGAGGCAAGTTTTGTAACTTCCTTGTTAGCTGAAGTTGTCGCCTTCAGAGGCATAGGTACATCCCCCCATTGTTGAACAGCCCAAAAAAGACACAATGATCTCATGAACTTAGCCTCTGCAACTCTTGTTGCTATCTGAGTAGCATCTCCACTAACTACATTTTTAGCTCTATCAATTAAGATATTTGAACGATTTATCTGTTTATATAGTAAAACCCATAAGTCAGAAACCTCACCAGTTCCATCTGTTAATTCAGGTCCATAGGTGTCAATTCTGTTGTTTACTAAAATATTATCTACCTCAGCCCATCCAGAGGATCCAGCAAAAATATCAGTTCCATTAAGAACCAAATGCCTTTGCTCAATAATATTTCTCAAAAGAGGGTATATCGATTTACTTAAATCCTCAAAACCGGCTGGTGTTGAGAAAAAAGAATCTGCTGTTTGATTAGAAATTGCTTGTTCGATTAATATCTCTTCAGTGTCACAACTATAAATGAACACTAAGGAGAGCACAATTAAAATTTGATTAATTTTTTTCATCTGTATATTTATTTCTTTTAAACTTTTCATAATTTTTATCTTCTTTGATTAAAAGTTTAGGTTTAATCCAAACAATACAGTCATTGCTGGGAGATCATCATCATTACCACCAGAGTTGTATTCCGGATCAAATGAAAGGAAGTCAGAAAACACAAATGGGTTCTGAAGTTGTCCGTAGAATCTTAGCCTTGAGACTCCTAATTCATCAAGGATATTTTTTGGTAAACTGTATCCAAATGTAATATCGCTTATTCTAACAAAATCAGCCATTTGATAACTTAAGGCAACACGCGAATTACCTCCCTTTGATTCGTTCTTACCGTTAAGACCGGGTCCCGTATATGGACTAAAATAAGTATTAGATGGATTTGTCGGAGTCCAATAATCCAGTTCAGAAGAGCGGTTGTAACGATCAGAAGAAATATCTCCAAAAGTAGCGTTTAGATAAGCATTAGAATACATCAATCCCTGCCTTGTGTACATAAAAAAGGACATATCCCAATTTTTGTATGAAATTTGATTTCTTAAACCAGCAGTCCAGTCGGGAGTACCTTTACCCACAATCGTTCTGTCATCAGAGTTGATTATATCATCACCGTTGACGTCTGCAACTTTGACTTGTCCGGGTATCTGACCGAATACCGCGGCTTCAGCAGCCTCGTTGGTTTGCCAAATTCCTTCAAACTTATAAGTGTAATATGCTCTAACTGACTCTCCTACAAAACGTCCATTTCCTTTGTCTTCAGTAACCCCTCCGGCGAGCTTAACAACTTCATCTTTATTTGCCGTAAAAGTTAAATTAGAAGACCACTTGAAGTCTCCCTTATCTAAGTTAATTGTATTTAATGTTATCTCAACACCACTGTTTTGGATCTCACCGACATTATCAACTGCACTAGCAAAACCGGTAGAGGTTGGAATATTATCGTCAAGAATTAGATCTTCGGTATTTCTTTTATATATTTCAACAGAACCTGAAATACCTATGTTTTTTAAAGAAAAATCTAAACCAAAGTTAATTTCTTTACTTCGCTCCCAAACTAATCCTTGATTAGAAAGTGCATCAATGGAGAATCCATTTGCTGCTGATCCATCAAAGTCATAAGCTGTTTGATAAATGTTAGATTGAGTAGCATATGGACTAATACTCGCATTGTTTCCAACTTCACCATAACTTACTCTAACCTTTAAATTAGAAAAAACATTTAAATCTGAAATAAACCGTTCTTCTGAGAGTCTCCAACCCAAAGCTGCTGAAGGGAAAAACGCCCATTTATTATCTGTTGCTAGCTGAGAAGCTCCGTCATATCGACCTGTTACTGTCAATAAATATTTATCATTAAATGTATAGTTAACTCTTCCCATATAGGACGCTAAAGAACTTTCGATTAAATCAGAATTATAAGCTTTGATTGTTGCGCCAGTGCCTGTATTGTGCCATAATGATCGGAAAGCTAAATCTTCAACTTGTATTTGCATGTACTCATCGTACTGTTCAAAAATACTGAAAAGTGCAGTTGCATCTATTCTGTGTTTTCCAAAAGTTTTATTGTAACTCAAGGTGTTATCTAAAGTATAATTAGAAGTTTTTTCATTCCACGTATTCACCTTTGGATTTCTTGATCCCTTTTGTGACTTGGTAAGAGTACCCCTGTAGTCACCTTCTCTTGCTGATATTTCATAGGCAGAGTAAGAAGTTCTAAACTTCAAACCATCAGCTAATTTAATTTCAGCAAAAGCATTGGCTAAAAGTGAATTTCCTTTGCGTCCTCTTTGGAAATTTTGGGGATCAATCTCAATAAGTGGATTAATTACTTGAGAGTCATTTATACCCATGTAAAATGCATAGGGACCAACAGGGCCATAGTTAGTATCTCTTTTATTGGGTTCAACAATATCATCAAAAAATGGTGTTCCTGTAGGCCTTGCTCTGTAAGCAGATCTTAAAGCTTCCGTTGATCCCCAATTCCTATCAGTCTGAGTAATGTAAGTAGTAAAACCTACTTTAACATTATCAGAGACCTGGCTCTCGATACCTGCGTTAAGACTTAATCTTTCAAAATCAGTATGCATTGTAAGACCCTGTTCTTCTAAATAACCAGCTGAAAAATTATATGATGTTTTCTCAGAACCACCAGAAACAGCAACAGTATGATTTTGCTGTGCAGCTTCATCTCTTGTAATTAAATCTACCCAACTAGTTGAAATTCCGTTGTTAACATTATACGTTTCCTGAGCAGTAAAACCTCGATTAAAATTATCTTGAGAATACAAGTCATAGTATTGTTGGGAATTCATGAATTCTGGCATGTGAGCTTTAGTTCTGATTCCGTAATATCCATTATAAGTAACATTTGCTTTCCCAGTAGATCCCTTTTTAGTAGTGACAATGATCACTCCATTTGCTCCTCTTGCACCATATACTGCAGTTGATGAAGCATCCTTTAGCACATCAATAGACTGAATATCACTTGGATTAATTGAGTTAAGATCAGCGCCCATAATACCATCAACTACAACTAAGGGTGAAGTCTTTTCTGCATCAAAGTTATTGAGTCCACGAATGTTGATTTCAAAACCATCTCCAGGACGTCCTTTTGTTTTAGTAATGTTAACCCCAGCAACTTGTCCTTGCAAAGAAGCAGCTGCTTGGAGTGGATTTGCTCTGGTAATTGTTTCAGTTGTGATCTGAGCAATGGCACCAGTCAAATCTCGTTTTCTACTTTGTCCATATCCTGTGGTAACAATCACTTCATCAAGTTCATCATAAGAAGCTACCAACAAAACACTGATGTTTGAGCTGCTCCCAACAGGAACTTCTTGATTGACAAAACCTATGAACGAAAAAACGATCACGTCATCTGGTTCTGCTTTGATCGTATAGTTTCCATCAAAATCTGCAGAAACCCCATCATTGGTTCCTTTAATTTCGACGTTTGCGCCAGGGAGTGGAACTCCTGCTTGGTCAGTAATAGTCCCCGTGATGTTTTGTTGGGCTGATACAACGCCGAGAACCAACAGGAGTATCGTAAAAAATCCTTTTTGAAAAAAAGACAACGCCCTTGTTTTGAATTTTCGGGGATCAATAGTTCCCCTTTTTAAATTAATCATACAGTTTAGTTTAGTTTTACAATTAGTTAAAAATATCAATGTGAAGGAACACTAAAAAATAAAACTCCATATTAAATTAATAATTCTTGGACACTTAGTAAGGATGTGTTCGTACACTAAAATCAAATTTACTTAAAAAGAATAAATTAATTGTGATATAATAATAAAAAGGGGGCGATATGGTTTAAATTTAGGGTTATATGTGTATTTCGATTGGTTTTTTAGTGAGCTATAAATTTAGCCTAGGTGTCAATTCCTTCAAAACTCTATAAACAATATTCTTATTTATGTTTTTGAATCAATTGCTGCCATAAAAAACTGAGAACAAAGCATTAGGAATGAATCTAAAATTTTCCTTCTCATTTAACTTTAAACGACATTCTGTTTACAACCTTACCCTCAACATCATGATGAATGAACTGGACAGCAGGAACACCATCGACTTGTTTGACAATCCCACTCAAGAACCCCCCCTTAACTCTTAAAAACTTATGTTCAGGTCGATAATCTTTTTGAGACCAACCTCCAGCATGAGTATCTGACCCTGAACCCGTTCCAAACTCCCAAAGATTAGTTCCTTCAATATGAGTGACATATTGCCAATGACGATCTCCATTGGCGATAAAAAAATTATTTTGCTTTTTAATAAAACTCAAAATCTCTTCCCGCTCATAAGTATAATTCTTATTACTTAAATTGTCGTTTTTCTTTAATCGATCTGGACCCAGAATCGGAGAGGATGTGATCAGTAATTTAAAAGTAGCATCCGATGCATTTACAGTTTGATAAAACCAATCTTTTTGTTCTATTCCCCAAATGGTTTTTTCCACACCATCAGGAATTGTATTCTTACTTCTATAATTCCTTCCTTCTACAATCCATATTTGAAAATCCTTTCCCCAGCGTACTGTCTTATAAGTTTTCTTTGCAGTAGGGAATTGTTCTTTGTCAAAAATCTCAAGCCCTCTTTCAAAGCGTATCATACCGTAATCCCTTCCTGGGTAGCTATCGTCAAAACCCACGTCATGATCATCTTTCATGAAATAAGAGGTGTGATTGTTGTAGAAAGTTCGTTGAAAAGGTAAAGAGAAAATCCGATTCCATTTAAAACGAGCCAATTCCTCTGTTAAAGCATAAGGGGTGGGCTTGTCCATGTATTCTATATCTCCAGTATGAACATAAAAATCAGGATTTAACTTTGTCATGCTTGGATAGATTTTATGGCCATTTTTCCTGTCATCTCTTCTGTTATAGTCATGACAAGAAACAATACAAAATTTAATTTCCGAAACGGCATCCCGAGCCGGAGGAGTAGCGAATTTTCCAAAGAGACTGTCTGATATTTTAGTCTGCCCCAACCCTCTTGAGTAAATTTTTGTAACGTAGATTTGTCCAGCCTTCAGTTCTTTCAGCTGCCACTGATGGGTATAATCCATTTTCTCATCAACTTCTTGCCATGCTGTTTTAATTTGATTAATCGAATCATTTATGGAATGATAAACGAGTTGTACTTGCCCTGTAGCACCAGGACAATAGCCTTCCATATCTTTAATATTTTTACCTGGCGGAATTTGTGTGTTGTAGATAGAATCAATATTAGGATTTTTAGCGAGCTTAAGCATTTTTTTTCTAGGAATTTCGATAAAAGGGATCCCCTTAAAATTTGCCTCTTTGTTTTTTGTTAGCCGCGTCCAAATGCTAATCGAATTTTGATCTGCCCATCCATTTTTCATACCGTTCCCGAAAAATGGACCTGATTCCTGTTTTGATGTCGAGCAAGAAAGCAGAAACAGCAAGGGGGACATCAATAATAAATTTTTAATTATATATTTTATCATCTTAATTAAGTTTATATAGGATTTGCGATTTAGACAATTATTGCTTCAAATAGTTTAAATTAAAAAAAAACCGCCCGAAGGCGGAAAAGAGTCATTAGTATGCCTAAGATTTATAGACCGCCATAAAGTTTATATACTTCCGAACCCGCACTTAGAAAAGCACCTGTTCCATAAACCTCTGTTTTGTCAGGCCATGCTTGACCAGGTTCTGCTCCTATCGGCTGAACATAACCCAACATTCCTTCTTCGGTTACGTGACTGACCATTGCATTCCATCCTTTTTCTGCCGCTGACCCATAAGTTGCTTTATCAAGAATGCCATTATTAATTCCCCATGCCAATCCAAAAATAAAAAAGGAAGATCCACTGGTTTCTGGGGTAGGGTAATATTCCTGACCTAAAAGGCTCATTGACCAATGTCCTGCTGAAGTTTGTAGTTTTAAAAGTTTTTTAGCCATTTGCTTATATATTTTCAAAAAGCGGTTGTATTCGGATGTACCAGGTTTTAATTCATTAAGTACATTTGCCAATCCAGCAAAAACCCATCCGTTTCCACGTGCCCAGAAAACCTTCGTCCCCTTGTCTAGTTTCCCTAGGTAAGATCCATCACGATAGTATAAGCTTTCTTTTTTGTCATAGAGATGTTCCGTTGTAGCATTAAATTCTTGAAGCAGAAAATCAAGATAAGCCTGGTTACGCGTCAACTTGTAGAGCTTTGCCCAAACTGGAGGGGACATAAACAAAGCGTCACACCAATTCCAACGGTCCTGATGAAAAGGAGTTTTCCAATCCATAACGGATTTTGAAGGATGATAAAGTATAAAATCGAATTGATCGATGGTCGGCTGAATCATTTTTTTATCTTTAAATTCTCTATAAAGATCAATATACATTTGCCCAACGGTATGGTCATCTGCATGATATGTTCTAGCATGCAGCTTCCAGTCGTGTTCTTCTGCAATATCCTTGAGCCAGTTAAAATATTTATCATCTTCTGCCATTGCGGCCCATTTAACCATTCCTACATACAATGCGCCATTCGTCCAGTCTAGCGGATGATGTCTTGTAGATTTAAGTCTTTTGTTTTGGGCCCTGAATTTAACATCCCCATGATTTTCGATTTGCCAATCTGCAACCCTTTGCATTATGGATTTAACATTTGATGGCGTGATGTCTTGTGCCAAAGAAAAATTAAAGAATAAAATCGAAGTGATTAAGAATTGAATTGTTATCGTTTTCATGATTTAATAATGATTATTTAGTTTTTAATTTATATAAATACAATTGGCTTGGAGAAGGCCATGGTTTAGGACGGGGTTTGTCTCGATTATTATTGAGTGTCTCCCATTTTAAAATATAGCGAATGTTTTTTTCTTTCACTTCACCAATATCTGGAACGCTATTGATTCCGAGTCCGGGAAAAGAGCCTTCAGTTTTTAATTGTTTTTCAAAGCGCCTGTTGATGAAGAGTTTAGGGGTTTTTAAAACCTTACCAATGGGCGTAAATGCATCATCCAACAAAAGCGTACCAGTTCCATATTTCTTATGCCAGTAACCTATTTCAAATCTTCCATCTTCTCTTCTGTCAAAACTGTTAATCCTAAGTTCAACATTGATACTACCATTTCCTGAAAATTCCCATCGATAATCCCACCGGGTAATTGGTTTAGATATCCATTCATCCCCTTCAATTTTTGCAATATAAAGCTGAATATTTCCACTTTCGTCATATTTATGATAAGTGAATAATGGTTTGTTATTTTTATCTAAACATAATTTTGCTGCCAAATTAATAATCCCCCCTTTTGGAGGAACCGGTGCAACAATAAGTGATTTTTGATCTAATGTCGCCGGCAATACAATTGGTTGATCAAAAGCATCATACCAGTTTTTTAAATCAGGACTTTTCATGTAAGATAAATCATGATTGGTTGAGCAGTCTGGAGTGTCTCGCCAAACCCAGTAAACATGATACCAACCATCTTCTCTTACTTCAGGCTGAGACTGATAGGCATTCATTAATCCCTGACCATCAGTTAAAGGAACTCCTAACATTCTAGACCATTTTTTTTCTTGGGTATAATATATGTTATAAATTTCATTTCCATTACCGCTTGATCCATCGCGATAATGAAAAATTAATTCCTTTTCTTTGGACAGCATGAACTTTGGATAAGTTGATCTCATTTCATTTGAACCAACCAATGGGAAGTGTTGAATAAGTGTTGAAATATCGCCTGACAACTTACTTCTAAAATAGGTTAGAGAATCTACATGCATATTGCCAGAAAGATGAATAAACCCTTCTTTATCAACAGCCATTGTTATCGAATTATGGGAATCCCACCCTACCTCAGTTACAGAGAATCTTTTACTTTTTTCTTTTTGATCTAAAGCTCTCGTTGGAGCAGACATTTTATGTAAAACAAAGTTTTTATCGATTAACTTTCTTTGCCCCACCACCATGTTTCTATTGGAATTATAGTAGGCAATGTATTGACTTTCATCATGAGTATAAAGAGAAAAACCTACAGGATGACCTGCCCATACAGAGTCGATTTTCATTATTTCAATGACGGATTCAGTTTGATCTCTTTGGTCAACAATAATTTCTTTTGACTTTTTCTTATCACAAGATAAAATTAGCACTGTAAGAATAAATCCTGTTAGATACTTTATTGATTTTAACATGATTATTTTTTATAAATTAAACCCTCCTTTTTCATTTCAAAAAAAAACTCAAAATCATCTTCGCCTTTAACTAAATTAATTTTAATTGATCCGTTTTTTTCTATTTTCATGCTTTTAGAAGCGACAATTTGCCTTGCCTGCTCCAAATCTTTTACTGGTAAAATCAATGTTATTAAATTAGTGATTTCTTTTCTTGAATTTACTTCAATATCAAAATAATCGATCCATTTAAATTTTTCAGTTCCGTTTACCATCTGTGAAGTATGTCTTCCTTGCTTAATTTCAAACTTTTGATTTAAAATTGGAATTAAAGCCATTTTTCCTTTCTTTCCTTCCAGCATAACAAGTTTTTCATATATTTCAACTTCAACTCCTGGATGAAACCTCACTTTGATCTCAGCATTTGAAGTAGACTTTATTTCATCTAAGACCAGAGTCACTTCAGGTTTTTTGAGTAGTACGCTTCTCCTCCATTTCTTTAGCTCTTTGTTTGGATAAGCATTGGTGGGATCCATAAGCACATAATCCACTTCATCTGAGGATTCAAAGCTTAACACCTCACCTCCTATAGAGTAATCATAAGGCTGTTTATAATACTTAGCTGATATCTGTTGCTCTCCATTGACCAATATCGTGTTGTGTCCCGAACTAGCAGCTTCTGGATAATCAAAACGGGCTTCATCAAAATATTTTTCATCGTATCCACTTCTACCTAAATCTCTAATAAAATACTCCTTATTCCAATAAACTACAAAATGACCTATATCAAGGTGACCATGATGAGGATCGTCATTCTTACCCGCTTTCCCTGCAACTATGACTTTGTTGGGATTCATAAAATCAGTTCGCATGACCCACCAATCAATCGTTCGGAAGTGCTTGGAAGGGTTTTTTGGAGGAATTCCTAAACCTGAAGGTCTGGGCCAAATGATATCAAAAATGTTGTCCCCTTCCTCAAGAAAGTTACTGCGGTACCATGCGGCTTCTTCGTTTTTTGTTTCTGTTGCTAACTTGTTTATCAGGTGTGGACTTCCGATGTGACCATACCCTCCTGAATCCTCGAAATTTAACGATTTCTTTCCAGGTAATGATAAATAAAGAGGAAAGCTCGCTGGGTTATCTTTTAATTTTTTGTTATTAAACAAATTATGTTTTCCATTGGTTAATCGTTTTAAAGCATCAGCAAAAAACGAGGAAGTATGCACACCATAGTTCCAATAACCACCACCTTCTTGCCATCCGCCGTCCTCTCCAAGTTCATTAAACATACTATTAATTCTGTTGTAGGACTCAGCAACAATGTCAGTCAATTGCGGATGCTCTTTCAATAGTGTTAATCCTGCCAAGCCAACTCCAGAATTACACACCCCACACCAATTGCATCGATAGGCTGTTGCCCACCAATGAAATTCATAATCCCCTCTAACTCTTGTAACAACTTTTTCCAACAATGCGCCTCTAATTCGATCTCGATGGGGTTGGCTCAAAGCCTGGTATAGCCAATCATAAACTGCTGCCATCATGCGGCCTGCATCACCATTAAAGTGATCAAAATTAAAACTAACCTGATCATCAGGAACGTTCCAAGGCATTATTCTAGAATAGATAACTGGAAACTCGTGTGCTCTCTGTGTCCAAGTCGTTAAGTCACAAAAAGCGTCTGCAAATTCAAATGCCTTTTGAGCGTAACGTTCCTCACCGGTCATTTGATATAAAAAAGCCAGATGATAGGCATTGTCTAAGTTTGTTTTATAATAGCCAGAATATTTACCATTGCGATCTTCTTCTGACCAATTGGCACGGGTATTCTTTCCTTGAATGGGGATATTCTTATCTACAGGCATTACCATCCAAACCTTGGCTTGCGCTTTAAGCTTTCTAAATACATCATTGCTTTCTTGATCCTCCGAGATTCTTTTTAGTAACTCCCTTTTTTCTGATTTATTAAAATACAAATAAGGATGTTCTAAAGAAGAAATATCTATGGCCTTGTCAACATCAGTTTTACTTAATTGAGCAAAGGAATTACCATGCAAAATAAGTGAGAGGAATAAAACACTTAGTAGTTTATTTATTTTTAAATTAAACATTATGAGCCTTTCAATTTAATTTTGAAATTTATTTTCCCTTCAACAGCCAAATCAGTTGGTATGTTTATTTCAATTCTTTTTAATCCTTCAATTCTACGATCCAATTCCAAAGGAGGAGGATCCAAGCCAACCACATTGATTTGACTGATTGTTTGTGTCATGTTTTCTAGCAGAAGTTTTTTGCCGGATTGATTCAAAACAGCTCCATTTGATGTTACTTCAACCTCTGCAGTAGTCATTAATTGCCAAGTAATGGTATGGGTTGCTTCAGTAACTTCTATATTGTCTTGAATTAAAAGTATGTCGTTACCTTCTTTTATAAAAGTTCTTTGAGCCGCTTTAAGTTGTCCCTCGAAAGTTGGAGACATTTCAAAAGTAACCTCAGGGCGGTCTCCTGATTTAAAATCAAGAATGGAAGCTTTTCCATCCACAACGTGTAACTGATTATTTACGGTTAACGTGCTGTGTCCTAAATTGCTTTTTGTTATGAGAGTCCAACGATCACTGTCTTGTGATTTATTCCACAAGTCGAAACCTTTCTGCTCTAATTCATTATAGTTTTGATTTCCTGGATCTACTACCCATCGGACATCGTTAAGCTCGAAAATAAATGACCCTGCATCCATATTCCCATGATTCACAGTACCGCTACCTCCTTTACCTCCAAAATAATAATTTTTTGAATCATCACTCCCACCAGTAAAAACCGCTATTGGATTAGCACCTTCCCCCTTCCAGGAAGTAGGTAAATCAGATTTTATTTTCTTTTCAAATTGGGATAACCAAACCAAACCTGCGCCATCTAATCTTCTTAACTTAATGTTTTCGGCAGGTTGGAGAAAACGGTCTTTTTCATAAAAAATCTCATCTCCACTCTTGGCAGCAAACCAAGCCAAGGCTATGTCTCCATCTTTTGATCTTCGATCGCCGCAATCTGCGAAATTATAATACCATCCGGAAGGGGTATTCATAAGGACTCTAAAAACAGCACTTTGTTTAAATGCAGTGTAATTTCCGAGACCAAAATCAGTTCCGAAAGCACTCTCCAACATTGCATTAGTAACCACCGAAAAAGTAGTTCCATAACCCCAATAGGTTGATCCTTCAGGATAAACCCCGTCAGGAGCATATTCATCTAAAGAATGTGGTAAACCATAAAGTGAGCGTTTTATAGTTTCGGCAGCCAATTGGGGATCTTTTTCAGCAATTGCAATTGATGCTGCTATCATACCACCATTACATACCTGATTCCAGTTGTTATTTCCATTAATCCACCACGTATTACTTCTTTCGGAGGTGTCATAGCTGGGCATTATTCCTTTATCAATTAAGGCATTTAACGCCAATTTGATAGTTGATTGAGGAAGGTCACCCGCAGTCCAGTCTAAAGCGAATGCAACGGCCATAGCCATTTCACCTACATCCAAGTAATGCGAAGGATTCCAATCAGAAAAATTACAAACGGCTTTAACCTCTCCATCTATCCTCGCTAAAATATTTGGATCTTTATCGATAAAATAGGTCATTCCCAACATATTGATACGATGAAGCATCTCTCTGGAAACCGAAAGTAGTCGTTTACCTTTTTTTATTCTTTCAAGAAATGGCTTGTTTAAGGTGTTTTCAGCATCCAATCGTATTGCTGCATATATGTTTTTTACTACAGGATCTGAAATCATCTTGCTTCTTAATACTTTTTCAATTTCTTTGTTAAGAACTAATCTTGGTAAATCTTTATTTAGGTTTTCTAATAAATATTTTTCAGTAAAAGGATTTGTTATTTCACTCCTTGTCTCTGTATTTGTATTTGTATTTGTATTTGTATTTGTATCACATGAAATTATCATAAAGATTAAATAAATAAAAGCAATCTTTTTTCGAAAGGTTTTCATAAATATTTTTTTAAAAGTATCTTGAGTTTGTTTCTGGTGTATAGAGTCTAATGCACTAATTCATTTTTATTCTAGTTTTCATTAACACAGGCTTAAATGTACAAAGCCATCTATAAAGATGGCTTTGTTCACAATAAATTAAACTATTATAAAATTACCACCCTGGATTTTGTAACAATTTTGGGTTTTGAGATAAAACATCTAATGCAATTGGCCAATAGTAATGTTTAGACTCGTCAAATTTAGGAGTTTCAAAATCGGTTCCTTTATAGGGTTCGATGTAAGGAACACCATCAACAAGTCCAGATTTAACAGTAACCTTTCCATCTGGATCAATCAAAGCTTTGTGGGCATCATCCCAACGCATTCCGTAATCTTTTTGTTCAAGCTTTTTACCCTGCTTCCATCTTCTTAGATCATCATATCGAAAACCTTCAAAAAACAATTCAATTCTTCTCTCTCGTCTAATTTCGACAAGAGCAGCCGAAATACCATCCGTGGAATAGCGAGGATCCATAACAGGAGTACTTGTAAGATGTACCATTCCATCCCTATCCCTGAGTTTGTTGATGCTTATGTCTAAATCAGCTTGAGAGATTACTCCTCCACCCAATTCAGCCTTAGCTTCTGCATAATTTAAAAGTGCCTCTGCATATCTTAAACTTATCCCAGGAGTTACCGAAGAATTATAAGAAGCGTAGGCAGAGCCCTCATTATGTACTTTTATTATGTGATAACCAGTATATGTTTTTAATCCCCCAGGCATTCCCTGAATTCTAGGATAGGTATTTGCTTCAGGAGAATGGTTACCATAGTTATAAATATCTTGATCATCAGGATGCAAGATTGATTGTCTTAGTCTAGGATCCCTGTTCTCAAAAATATTAGTATAATTAGCATCTCCGTTATAAAGGGGAGATAGACTAGTGGGAAGACCATCAGAACAAAGGTAATCTTCTACCAAACTTTTGGTAGCCCCACCATTATATCCTCGATTATAAGACTGAACATGATTGGTTCTGGCTCCTCTCTCATACCTTTGAAAGAAAATAACCTCGGAATTTCCATCAAGACTTTCCGAACTGTGTAATTCATTATAAGTCCGGCCAGCAGCACCCTTATGCAGACTGTGCTTTCCACCATCAATCAGTTCTTTGGCTGCATCAGCAGCAGCTTGAAGATAAGTGGATTCTCCACCTAAACTATGATATTTCCTCCATGTACCTTCCATCAAACAAATTCTTGACTTGATCAAAAGTGCTGCAGATTTAGATAGTTTGTTTTGATCGCCATTATCTCTAATGTTTAGAGCAGCGAAATTAAGATCCTCGAGAACTTTTCCCATTACAAAGTCTCTTGAATCTCTTGCACCATAAAGAATATCTTCATCTGCAAGGGTTACCTCTTTATCAACCCATTGAACAGTTCCAAAATTCTTAATTTTATTTGCATAAAACATTGCTCTAAAAAGTCTAGCTTCAGCTTCATAATGGTTTCTAACCTCATCTGAAACAACGGCCTTTCCGTAATTAGCTAAACCAATATTTATTGCTCTAACTAGCTGAAAGCCTTTGTATCCATACCATCCACCCGGTGCATTAGCACCTACACTTGAGGGTACATTGTAAACACCTGCCCTGATTTGCGCATAAGAACTGTGCCTTCCGTGTCTCGGAGAAGTATTGTCAGACATACCATCATAATGTAGATAAGAAATTCTATGACTATCAAAACCATCGTCATGCCCCATTAAAAAAGGGTAAGTATTATCATTTTTTGTCATATCATAGAATGAATGGTTATATACCATAAGATCATTCTCGGTATTCCAGAAAGATGCATCACTAATCTGATCTAGTGGCAATCTTTCAAGAAAACTATCATTACAGCCATAAATCATAAACAAGACTGCAAAACTTTTGATTATATTTTTTGTTCTATTTTTCATTTTTTAATTTTTTTAAAATTATAAGCCAATTTTTAATCCAAATGCGTGAGTCCTGTTTTTATAATACTCCTGAGTAAGAGTTGGCCTTACCTCAGGATCCAATGGGGCTCTCATATTTGTTGCGTCCCATAGGTTTTGTCCTGAGTAGTATATATTAAGTGATCTAACACCAATCTGACTAACGATATCAGCAGGTACTTTATAATTCAAAGTCAACTGCTTCAATCGGATATATGATGCATCTTGAAGGTAACGGTCATTAACCGCATAATTTTTTTTATCATTATATCCTATGTGAGGTCCAGGAAAATAAGCATCACGATTAGTTGGTGACCAAGAGTCGGTAATATAGTACCATTCTGCATTTCCAGCATTCCATGGCCAAAAAGCATTCCAGTTTCCAGTTGGAGGAAAGTAATCACCTTTTAGGATTCCTTGAAAGAAAGTGTTTAACGACCAATTCTTGTATCTCAAATCAATATTTATTCCAAATCTGTAACGTAAACTTGAATTTCCAATCACACTCCTATCTCCCGAATCAGCTAAAGTATTACTCCCAGGTTCTACAATTCCATTACCGTCAGTATCACGATAATTTAAATCTCCAGCCTTCCAATTATTCCCAAGAGCTGATAGGTCGTTTACAATATCTGCATCATTTTGGAACAAGCCATCAGTTTTATAACCCCATATTTCCCCTATTTTTTGTCCGGTATAATATTCACTCAACGCTCCAGTTGGGTTATCATATTTTGTGATTTCAGCCTGACTATCTGATAAAGCAAGCGTAACGCCATAATACCAATCTTGATTTAACTGATCTTTCCAAGTTGCTGAAAGTTCCCATCCTTTAGTTTCAAGATCTGCAGCATTAGTTTTAGGTGCTGAAGTTCCTAAAATAGAGGGCTGTTCAACCATCATCAACATATCTTTAGTTACTCTAGTAAAAACATCAAAACTAACATCTAGTTTGTCACCCAATAGAGTTGCATCGATACCAAAGTTAGTTGAGGATACTTTTTCCCAAGTTAATTCAGAACTTACTAAGCCTGCTGGAGAAACGTATGGAGCTCTAGAACCAGATCCAATTAAGTAATTTGATGTTCCTGATCCCATTGTAGGTATGTAAGGATAATAATCATCTCCTAAGAGCTGATTACCGAGCTCTCCATATGAACCTCTTACTTTTAAGTTATCTATCCATGTAAGGTCTTGCATGAATGACTCCTCAGATATCTTCCAACCTGCAGAAAATGATGGGAAAAAATCATAACGATCTTCAGTTGGAAACCTTGAACTGGCGTCATATCTACCATTTAACTCTAATAAATATTTATCTTGGAAAATATAATTCAATCTGTAGAAAACACCTCTAAGAGATGTGTGGTTAGCCGAACCATATGCTTCTTGAGAACCAACTGTTGCATTAATATTTCTTACAGCAGGTGTAATTAAGCTATAAGCTCTACCTCTTAGGTATTCTTGTTTTCCATATTCTTGGTTAAATCCAAGAGTAGCTTTTGCATAGTGAGGGGAGCCCTCAGGCTCAAAAGTATAATCCGCATAAGCATTAAAAACGTAATATAATCTTTTCTCAAATGATTTTTCTATGTAGTCTGTATTAGAAAATCCATTGCCATAATTAATATTAGCACCACCATCTGATAAATCAAGTGCAGAACTGGCTTCAATACCCCTTACTCTTGTTCGTTGATCTTCAATATCAACGTATGTGTAGTTTGGAGAGAATTCAGCACGTACTTTCATATTTTTCATTGGCTTGATAGTTATCCCTTGAGTTAAAAGAACATCTACTTTATTGTTTAAATTTCTACCCCCTTGCTCATAATATGGAATTGGACTTACTGTCATAAAAGGCTGTCCAATATGCTTCTCATACGTAGATCTGTCACCAGGTGTTAAATAAAATGGTAAATCAGGAAAATGAGTTGCACGAGCACCCATTCTCGCAAATGAGTTAATATTTACGTCCCAATTATAAAAATGAGGCTGGTCATTTTCTTCAAAAGTAATAAGCGCTTTTGTATCCATTTCTAACCAATCAGTAATTTCGTAATCAACCTTCGCCAAAACATTATATCTATCGTAGTCAATATTATGATCATCATTTTTTATCCAACCCTTTTTATCGATA
>Ga0307998_1000624_pt1 | contig 19881 bp, 19 predicted proteins | sample Davwhametageno37_FD_203147 | JGI IMG/M metagenome (GOLD analysis project Ga0307998, IMG submission 203147) | Marine microbial communities from Davis Island wharf, Antarctic Ocean - #37 | ecosystem: Environmental > Aquatic > Marine > Unclassified | place: Antarctic Ocean: Davis Island wharf... | reverse complement strand
TTAATGGCAGGAGGGGGTAGTGATGACCCAAATTATTTTAATGATTCTATGTATAATTTTAGAAGAATTAGGATTGCACCCACCATAGTGCTTATCGGATTTGGAATTGCAATTTATTCGATTTTAACAAAAGAAGACTCTAAAAAATGAGTTACTTAGAAGCAATCGTGCTAGGAGTAATTCAAGGGTTAACAGAGTTTTTGCCAATTTCATCAAGTGGACATTTAGAAATTGTGAAAGCCTTTTTCGGAAATCATTCAGAAACTGAAGAAAGTTTTTTTTTAACAATACTCTTACATATTGCTACTGCATTAAGTACAGTTGTTGTATTTAAAAAAGAGATTTTAGAAATTTTGAAAGGATTACTTAAATTTAAACAAAATGATAGCACCTCATTTTCATTAAAAATTATTTTATCAATGACTCCTGCTGCTTTAATTGGAATTTTTTTTCAAAATGATATAGAACAATTATTTTCTCAAAATCTTATATTAGTTGGCCTAATGCTTTTAATTACAGCACTGATTTTATTTCTAGCTGATAAAGTTAGAAATACGAATAAAGAAGTTTCTTATTTAAATGCAATTATACTTGGAATTGTTCAAGCTATTGCGATTTTGCCAGGAATATCAAGAAGTGGTTCTACGATTGCTACAGCAGTAATATTAGGAATTGATCGTGAAAAAGCTGCTAGATTTTCCTTTTTAATGGTAGTTCCTCTTATTTTTGGGAGTATGGCTAAAACAATTTCAGATTCTAACCTTGTTATTCAAAAAATTGAATTAATTCCACTTTTACTTAGCTTTTTTTCTGCTTTTTTAACTGGAATAATAGCTTGCAAGTGGATGATTAGACTCGTGAAAAAAAGTCAATTAAAATATTTTAGCATTTACTGTCTTGTTATTGGATTAATTGTAATTATGTATGGACTTTTTTAAAAAAAAATATACTGCTTCAGAATTAATTGAAGGTCAAGTTTTTCTTATTGATAAGCCTTTAGGCTGGACTTCTTTTCAAGTAGTAAATAAAATACGCTGGCATTTAAAAAATCAGACTGGTTTAAAAAATCTTAAAGTTGGCCATGCAGGTACCCTTGACCCATTAGCCACAGGATTATTAATTATTTGCACAGGAAAAAAAACTAAAACTATATCTACACTTCAAGACTCCGAAAAAGAATATGTTGGGTCCTTTTACTTGGGAGCAACTACTCCTTCATTTGATCAAGAAACAGAAGTTAATGCTCGCTACTCAATAAACCACATAAATCACGAGATTATTGAGAGGATAACAAAGAGTTTTAAGGGAGAAATACTTCAATTTCCTCCTGTGTTTTCAGCTTTAAAAAAAAATGGGAAACGCTTGTATGAATATGCGAGAAGAGGAGAAACACCAAAAATTGAACCTAGAACTATTAAAATTTCTTTATTTGAAATTACTTATATGAGATTGCCTGTAGTTAATTTCATTGTTCGCTGTAGCAAGGGGACTTACATTCGTAGTTTAGCATTTGATTTTGGAAAAGCTTTAAAATCAGGGGCATATTTGATTAAACTAAAACGTACAAAAAGCGGTGACTACAAAATTAGAGATGCATTTTCAATGGAAAGTGTAGTAAATGAAAACTCCAATGAAAACATTAGAAAAAAAGCATGAGATTATCTTAAATTCCGTTGAAATCTTAAAATAATTAAGTTGTAAACAACATCAAAATATCTATTAAAAATAATAATACCAAACTTAATCATCAATTTTTAAAACCAAAACATAGAATGTTGGTCATTAAGCCAAATAAATTCTTCTTTAATTTTTATATTTGATTAAATATTTGTTAAAATGAAATATCAACGGATTTTATTAAAACTAAGTGGAGAAGCCCTAATGGGAAACAGAACCTATGGAATTGATCCAGAACGCATTGATGATTATGCTAAAGAAATAAAGAAAGTTTTTGATAAAGGAATTGAAATTGGAATCGTAATTGGAGGTGGAAATATTTTTAGAGGTGTAGCTGGAGCAAGTAAAGGCATGGATCGTGTTCAAGGCGATTATATGGGAATGCTTGCGACGGTAATAAATGGATTAGCTCTTCAAAATGCTCTAGAAAACAACAAAGTTCCTACTAGGCTCCAAACAGCAATAAAAATTGAAGCTATTGCAGAACCTTTTATTAAAAGAAAAGCAACACGACATCTAGAGAAAGGACGTGTTGTGATTTTCGGTTCTGGTACAGGAAATCCATTTTTCACTACAGACTCCGCAGCAGTTCTTCGAGCTATTGAAATTAACGCCGATGTGATTCTCAAAGGAACACGTGTAGATGGAATTTATAATGAAGATCCTGAAAAAAATGATAAAGCAACAAAATTTGAAAGTTTATCTTTCGATGAGGTCTTAAAAAAAGGATTAAAAGTAATGGATACTACTGCATTTACATTAAGTCAAGAAAATAAACTTCCTATTATTGTTTTTGATATAAATACTACTGGTAACTTAATGAAAGTTGTAGAAGGTCAAAATATTGGTACAAGAGTTGATTAATAAAAAAAGAGCACTATGAACGAAGAAATGAATTTAATTCAAGACACTGCTAAAGAGATGATGCATAATGCTTTAGATCACTTAGAAAAAGAAATGTTAAACCTTCGAGCTGGAAAAGCAAATCCCGTTATGCTATCGGGAGTAAAAGTAGATTACTATGGCACTCCCACTTTACTTTCACAAATAGCTAATATAAACACTCCTGATGCTAGAACTATAACTATTCAGCCTTGGGAAAAAGGAATTCTTCAGGAAGTTGAGAAAGCTATTCTAATTGCTAATTTAGGATTCACACCTATGAATAATGGAGAATCGATTATTATTAATATTCCCTCTTTAACAGAAGAACGAAGAAAAGATCTAGCAAAAATTGCAAAATCAGAATCTGAAAATGCAAAAATAAGTATCCGATCAGCTCGAAAAGAAGCTAATGTAGAAATAAAAAAATCAGATATTTCTAAAGATATTCAAAAAAATCATGAAATTGACATTCAAAATCTTACGGATGAATACATTTCTAAAGTTGATAAAATTTTTATTTTGAAAGAAAAAGAAATTCTAACCGTTTAAAATTTTTAACGGTTAGAATCTGACTTGCATGAAAAAGAAAATTAATTTATGGGACTTAGTCGCAAGACTAATACTAAGAAATAGAGTTGTAATTCTAATTTTTCTTCTTGTAATTACCGGATTCTGGGCTACTCAGTGGAAACATATCCAATTCACCTTTACTGAAGCAAATCTGTTGCCTGACAATCATCCTGAAAACATTCTTTATGAATCTTTCAAAAATATTTTTAAAGAAGAAGGCAATGTCATTGTAATTGCCATACAAGATTCACTTTTTTTTAGTCCTAAAAAAAGAAATAAATGGAGATCATTAAATAAAAAAATAAATGCTTTTTCTGAAATCAATTTTATTCTTTCAATAGATAATATTCAAGAATTAGTAAAAGACAGTAAAAACAGAACCTTCTCTCTTCAACCAATAAAACTAAGTGCTTCAAAAGATTCTTTATCAATATTAAAATTTAAAGAAAAGTTGTTTTTAGAATTACCTTTTTATAAAAATTTACTCTTTGAATCCAAACAAAATACTGTTCGATCAGTCATATACATGGATCCCAATATCGTAAATACAGGTCTAAGAAAAGACTTTATTTTTAACGATTTTATCCCACTTATTGAAGCTTACGAAAAGGACTTAAAAACTGATATTCATATTTCGGGAATGCCCTATATAAGAACACTTAATGCTCAAAATATAGTTGACGAAATTGGTCTTTTTGTTTTGGGAGCTTCTTTAGTTACTTCAATGATTTTTTTCTTGTTTTTTAGATCCTTTCGTGCTACATTTATTTCATTATTAGTTGTTGCAATTGGAGTAATGTGGGCCTTTGGTATACTTGGATATCTAGGTTATGAAATCACTGTTTTAACTGCATTAATTCCTCCTTTAATAATTGTTATTGGAATTCCCAACTGTATTTTTTTTATAAATAAATACCAACAGGAAATTTCTAAACATCGTAATCAAGTAAAATCGCTTCATCGTGTGATAGTCAAAATAGGAAATGCAACCTTAATGACAAATCTCACTACTGCTTCTGGATTTGCAACCTTTATATTAACAAATAGTAAGATTTTGAAAGAGTTCGGAGTCGTTGCTTCCATAAATATCATTTCTATTTTTCTTATTTCTTTGTTGATTATTCCCATCTCTTATAGTTTTATGCCAAGCCCCAAAATGAAACACTTAAAACATTTAAAAAATAAATCTGTGGGTTGGTTTGTTAACTGGATGGAGGATAAAGTAAAGAGAAAAAGAATCAATGTTTATATTGTTTCTTTACTAGGACTTATAATTGGAATAACAGGTATTTATCAGATTAAGATTTCTGGAAGTCTAATTGAAGATATGCCTAAAAAGGCATCTTTTTTCGAAGACATACGTTTTTTTGATGATAATTTTAATGGTATTGTTCCAATAGAAATATTGATAGACAGTAAAAGAGAAAACGGAATTGTAAAACCTGCCACACTAAGAAGAATGAATCAAATGCATCAAGCAATAAGTTCATTCCCAGAACTAGCTCCTCCGATATCTGTTGTTAATGTCATTAAATATGCTAAACAAGCTTATTACAATGGAAATCCAAATTTTTACAGTATACCCACCACTCAAGAGAATAGTTTTATCTTTCCTTATTTAAAAAAAATTAATAGTGAAAATCCCTTATTAAATGGATATGTTGATAGCAGTGGTCGATTTGGAAGGATCACAACTTATATGAAAGACATAAAAACCGAACGAATGGAAACAATTGAATCGGACTTACGAGAATCAATTAAAAAAATATTTCCTGTTGACCGTTATAGAGTAGAAATCACAGGTAAGGCATTACTTTTTTTAAAAGGCACAAAATATCTTATCAATAATCTAATATTATCATTATCTCTTGCTATTGTTATGATTGCTTTATTCATGGCATATCTTTTCAGATCATTTAAAATGATCTTAATCTCTTTAATTCCTAATTTACTTCCGTTGATAATAACAGCTGGGGTAATGGGATTTGTAGGTATCCCACTTAAACCCTCAACCATCCTGGTGTTTAGTATTGCATTTGGAATTTCTGTAGATGATACTATTCATTTTTTGGCTAAATATAGGCAAGAACTAATCGCAAATGGTTGGAAAATAAATAATGCTGTGTATTCTGCACTTAGAGAAACAGGAATAAGTATGTTTTACACTTCCATAGTTCTGTTCTTTGGTTTTTCTGTTTTCATGTCGTCGAATTTCGGAGGTACTCAAGCCTTAGGAGGTTTAGTAGCGGTAACTCTTCTCATGGCTATGTTCGCCAATTTAGTATTATTACCATCATTACTTATTTCACTTGAAGAAACAATAAGTAATAATAAAGTTTTGAAAAAGCCAAAAATTAAAATTTTAGATTGATAAAGTGAAGTGAAAATAATAAGCCGACTTTTTCTGAAATAACCATATCTTTATGATGCTAAAAAAAGCGAAATGAAAGCAGTGAAAATTAAAGAAATTTTACAAAATAAAAATATTAATGAGGCTTGCTCAACTCAAGGATGGGTCAGAACCTTTAGGGCTAATAGATTTATTTCTTTAAACGACGGCTCTACTTTGGACAATTTGCAATGTGTCGTCGATTTTGAAAAACTTGATGAGAAAGTTTTGAAACAAATAAATACAGGAGCTGCTATCCAAATGATAGGGAAATTGGTGGAAAGTAAAGGTAGCGGTCAAAACTTAGAACTACAGGTTGAAAAACTTAATATCATAGGAATTTCAGATCCTAAAAAATATCCTATTCAACCAAAGAAACATAGTTTAGAATTTTTAAGAGACAAAGCACATTTACGTATTCGTACTTCTACATTTTCCGCAGTAATGAGAGTTCGCTCCGCCCTTTCATTTTCAATTCATAAATTTTTTAATGAAGAAGGCTTTCATTATGTTAGTACTCCAATAATTACTGGAAGTGATGCCGAAGGAGCTGGTGAAATGTTTCACGTATCAACACTTGATCGAAAAAAACCTCCTTTAAAAGAGGATGGTAAAATAGACTACAAACAAGACTTTTTTGCTAAAGAAACTAATTTAACAGTTTCAGGACAACTAGAAGCGGAAGCTTACGCACTTGGTCTTGGTGAAGTTTATACATTTGGTCCAACTTTTAGAGCTGAAAATTCAAACACGACTAGACACCTTGCTGAATTTTGGATGATTGAGCCTGAGATGGCTTTCTATGACCTTAATGACAATATGGATTTAGCAGAAAAATTTATAACAAATGTGTTAAAAGATGTTTATAAAAGATGTGAAAAAGATTTAATTTTTCTAGATGAACGATTTTCTAAAGAAGAAATTAGCAAACCACAAATAGAAAGAAGTGGTATGGGATTATTAGAAAAAATAAAATTTGTGATTGAAAATGATTTCAAACGCTTAAGTTATACAGAAGCGATTGATATTTTAAAAAAATCTAAACCAAATAAAAAGAAAAAGTTTAAATTTCCTGTAAATGATTGGGGAATTGATCTACAGAGTGAGCATGAACGTTTTTTAGTTGAAAAACACTTTAATTGTCCTGTTATACTATTTGACTACCCTGCAAATATTAAAGCTTTTTATATGCGCAGAAATGATGACAACAAAACAGTTCGTGCCATGGATATATTATTCCCTGGAATTGGTGAAATAGTTGGAGGATCTCAACGAGAAGAACGCCTCGATGTTTTAGAAAAACGTATCAAAGAAATGAAAATTGATGCAAAAGAACTCTGGTGGTATTTAGATTTAAGACGTTTTGGAAGTGTCCCACATAGTGGATTTGGACTGGGGTTTGAAAGACTCGTTCAATTTACCACAGGAATGAATAATATTCGAGATGTCATTCCATTTCCAAGGACTCCACAAAATGCTGAATTTTAAAAATATTTATTTACAGTATAAATTAAAATTATGCTCAAGCAACAACTTCAAATAAAGCTTTCTCAAAAACTTTCTCCACAGCAAATTCAGCTGATGAAGTTAATTCAGCTATCCACACTAGATCTGGAACAAAAGGTGGAAGCTGAAATGGGAGAAAATCCAGCTTTAGAAAGTGGAATTGAAAAAGAAGATCCACAGAAAAATGAAGATGATTTTAATGAGGTAATTAAAAATGAGATAGATAAAATTGAAATTGATCAATATCTGAGCGATGACGAAATTCCAACTTATAAATTATATGCAAACAATTTTAGCAGCGATGACGAAGAAAGAACTATACCTTTAAGCGGTGGAATAAGTTTTCATCAACACCTATATCAGCAAACTACGAATTTGATCCTTACAGAAAATGAGATGAAAGTTGCAGAATTTATAATTGGAAGTATTGATGAAAGCGGCTATTTAAGAAGAAATAATCAAGAGTTATTAGATGATTTGGCATTCACACAAAACATCAACATTGAGAGCTCTCAATTGGAAAAAATCATAATATCGGTACAATCAATAGATCCACCTGGAGTTGGTGCACGGTCTCTTCAAGAGTGTCTTAAATTACAATTGAAAAGAAAAAAAAATATTCGCCCGGAGGTATCGCATGCACTTCAAATCATTACAGAACAATTTGAACATTTTTCTCACAAACACTTCAGTAAACTTCAAGAAAGAATTAAAATTAGTAAAGCTGAATTAAAAAATGCAATAGATTTAATTAGTAGATTAAATCCAAAACCAGGAGGAGCTTTATCTAACTCCATTCAAAATACTCACGTAGTACCTGATTTTATTTTAACTATAGAAGAAGGGAAAATAGAAATCAAATTAAACAGAAGAAATGCTCCATATTTAAGGGTTTCCAATACTTATAAAGAAATGCTTTCTGAATATCAAGAAACCAATAAAAAAACTAAAGAACAACAGGAGGCTGTTTTGTTCATAAAACAAAAACTTGATTCAGCAAAATGGTTTATTGACGCAATTCAGCAAAGGCATCAAACCTTATATCTAACTATTAATGCAATTATTAATCATCAACAAGAATATTTTTTAACGGGAGATGAACGCATGCTTAAACCTATGATTTTAAAGGATATTGCTGAAAAGGTAGATATGGATATTTCAACAGTTTCTAGAGTTGCAAACAGTAAATATATAGAAACCCCATATGGTGTAAAACTTCTAAAAACTTTTTTCTCTGAAGGACTTAAAAATGAAAACGGAAATGAGGTTTCTTCAATTGAAATTAAGAAAATATTAGAACAACTAATTATAGAAGAAAACAAAAAAATACCTTTTGCAGATAAGGCACTATCTGAATTATTAAAGGAAAAAGGATATCTTGTTGCAAGAAGAACTATAGCTAAATATCGAGAACAACTTGATATCCCTGTAGCAAGGATGAGAAAGGAGATTTAACTAAAGGAAATAGAAAATTAACCCTATTTTAATCGGATTAAATTCAATCGATGAATAGGAAGGTGCTAAAGATTCAGATTTAAAAAAAGGTGAAAGCCTATAGGCTAAATAAAAATTCCATGTATTATATCCAAAGCTTAAATGTGAAGTTGTTCCAATTCTTTCCAAATTGTTTATTACGGGTAAATAAATACTTCCCTGTTTACCAGTCATACTATAATTCCATTGTAAAGAAACACCTCCATAAACTCGCCAAAAAGCATAATCCTTTATTGAAGAGCTTCGCCAACGAAAAGTCAACGGTGTTTCTATAGAATGAATAGAAAAATATAAAGGGGATTTAGAATTATCATTTATGATACTATAAATTGCTTTTCCAGATTGATCTAAATTTCTATATAAATTAGTTTTATATTTTTCATAGTTCATTCCTAAACCAAAACCGAAAGCAAAACGACCATTTTTAGAAATAGGAAAATCACGAATAACTCCCAACTGAAAATGACTAGATAACCCTCTTGAACTTAAATCTTTTTGATTGCTTTCAAGGAGAACAAACGATATTCCAAAATAAATTTGATCTTCACGATAAAAAGATGAATCATTTAAAGACTCAACTTGACTAAATAAAATATTTACACTTAATAATAAAAAAATAAAATTAAAAAAAAATTTTTTAAGGGTTCGATATTTAATAGAAGAAATTATCATTAATCATTAAAATAAAAAAAAGTGTCATAAAAGACACTTTTTTTATAATTTATATTTAAAAAAATATATTATTTCAAGTTTTGAGTATAATCACCAACACGAGTAGTATAATTTATTTTTAAAGCCTGTACTTTACGTAATTCTTGCTTTATATCTTGAACTAAACCCATCTTAGTGTCACTATCTACCTTTAAAGCAGTAGTAAGTACATTTTGAAGTTCTTGACGCTTTGAAGCTCGTTCGGCCAAAATAAAAGCCCCTACCTCACCTACAGTAGCGAACTTATCATTTAATTGAATTCTTGCACTACTACCGTATTTTTTTTCATATCTACTAGAGGGTTTTCCAGCATAAATATACATTACACGGTCTTTTTTATCTAATTTCTGAATTTGATCTGCTGCAGGGAGCTTATTGACTACCATTAATGTACTATCTCTCATTACAGTTGCCACCATAAAAAAAAACAATAGCATAAACACAATATCTGGTAAAGAAGCGGTATTAATTGCCGGTGACTCTCCTCCACTTTTCTTTTTAAATTTTGACATACTTCATGTTTTATATTTATTTACTACCAGATTCAGCTTCAGAAAGCTTTTGTGGATACATTTTTTTGACCACACTTAACTTTACTTTTAAATCCACACTATCATCAAGATTAGTTCTTGGATCAGCATATTTTTTTTGAGCATCTACATAATTAAGACCTACATTAGGATATAATCGTAAAAATTCTCTGTTTCGTAAATCATTATAGGCAGCAACCAATTCATTTTGAACTGCGATATAGACTTTATAAGATGTTTCACGATCATTTTTTAATGAAATAATTGCTTTATCTGGATTATCTGAAGATGACTCATCTCTTTCCCCTTGGCAATAATCACAAGCTTCATCACCTACGCCACCACCATTATCTAGGAATGTCATGGCCAATGATCTTAAATCTTGGATATCCGCCAATTCTTCCTCCACAAGGAGTTGATCATCTTTACTAACTAATACAGTAAAAATATTTTTCTGTCTAATAATGGGTGGATCTACTTGGTCCTCTATTGGAGGTAACTTTCGATTCAAACCACTATCAGTTTCAATTGTCGTAGTTACTAGAAAGAAAATCAAAAGAAGAAAAGCTATATCTGCCATTGAACCTGCATTAACTTCAGGTGCTGATCTTTTTGCCATAATCTATTTATTAATTAGTTTTTTTCCGCCAAAAAACAGGATTGAACCAATTGCTAATGCTGCTAGAATATAGAACATTCTAATACCGGCTTCTACCCAACGAGAACCGTTAGAAGAAAGCAATTCCCCGTCTTTCAAAGGAGTTTCAACACCTGATGAAGCTGCAAAAGCAGCAACAACAACAATGATAAAAAGGCCTATGAACAGAAGTGACTTCTTTAATTTTTGAGTACTAGAAGCTAGATTGAGTAATGAAAAAATAACTGTTATAGCTACTGTGATTAAAAGAATGGCAATAGCTATTGAAACTAATGGAGTAACAACTCCATAGTCCCCCATACTGGCAGCCATTTTAATTTCTTCATCTCCCGCGCCAATGATTCTAAATAAGAATATAATGCCTAGCAAGCCGAAAACAGCACTAATAATTTTTACAATTGTTTGAATATTCATGATGAATTGCTGTTAAAAGTTAATTATTTTTTTTGTGCAACAAGAATATCAATCAAAGTGATTGATGCATCTTCCATATCATTTACAATACTGTCAATTTTTGCAACAATATAGTTATAAAAAACTTGGAGTATAATTGCCACAACAAGACCAAATACGGTCGTTAAAAGTGCTACTTTAATACCTCCTGCGACTAGGGAAGGCTGCATATCTCCAGCAGCCTCAATTTTATCAAAGGCTTGAATCATACCTATTACTGTACCCATGAAACCGAGCATTGGAGCTAGAGCTATAAATAATGAAATCCAAGAAACATTTTTTTCAAGTTGTCCCATTTGTACACCACCATATGCTACAACAGCTTTTTCTGCACTCTCAACACCTTCGTCTAGACGATCTAAACCTTGATAAAAGATTGAAGCAACTGGTCCTTTAGTGTTTCTACAAAATTCTTTAGCAGCGTCAACCCCACCTGAAGATAGAGCTTCCTCAACTCCTTCAGTTAATTTTTTTGTGTTAGTGGTAGCTAGATTTAAAAAAATGATACGTTCAATTGCAATTGCAAGACCTAGAATTAAACAGATCAATACGACTCCCATGAATCCTGGTCCTCCTTCAATAAAACGTTTTTTAAGTTCTTGTGTAAAAGATGCAGATTGCACAGGTGCGTCTTGATCAGCATCTTGAACAATAGTTGTTAATGGAACGGCAACCGGGTTATTGGTTATGATAGCTGCATTAGCTGTCACTATAAATCCTAACAAAGTAAGGGCAAAAAATAATTTTTTCATTTTAAATAATTGTTTTGTTCTTTTAATTAAATGCGGTTAAAGATAAAAAAAAATACATACTAATATATTTTTTTTGCAGAGAGGAAGGGATTCGAACCCTCGATACGCTTTTGGCGTATACACGCTTTCCAAGCGTGCGCCTTCGACCACTCGGCCACCTCTCTAAACTGATTATCAAATAAAGCGAAAAATATCTTTTTAAAAAAAAAAATTACTCTTTAATTTTTATTTTATGATTTTTAAACACGTTGCAAGCATTAATACTAGTCTGAAAAGCTATGTCTTGATTTGAGAGTCCATAACATTCAGCTACTTTATCTAAAACAAGATTTAAATATTTACTTTCATTCCTCTTTCCTCTGTGTGGCACTGGGGCTAAGTATGGTGAGTCTGTCTCTAAAACAATTGATTCTAAGGGTATTTCGTTTAAAAATTGATTGATTTTTCCATTTTTAAAAGTGATAACACCACCTATCCCCAATTTAAAATTCATGTCAATTGCTTTTTTTGCCTGATCTAAACTTCCTGTAAAACAATGAAAAATACCGTATAAATCAATAGCTTTATTTGCTTCTAACACTTCAAATACCTCATCAAAAGCATCTCGACAATGAATTACTATTGGAAGTTGATATGTTTTTGCCCATTTAATTTGTTGATCAAAAGCAGCTTGCTGCTGTTTTATGAATTTCTTGTCCCAATATAAATCCATACCTATTTCACCAACTGCACAAAAAGAACGAACTTTTAATTGGTCTTTTACTTTAGCTAATTCTTCATCAATATTTTCTTTAACATGTGTTGGATGTAAGCCAGCCATTAAATGAATATGTTTTGGATAAGATTCTTCTAAAGCATACATTCTATCTACGTAACTACTATCAATTGATGGTAAAAAAAAATGCTCAACTCCTTCTTCAAGAGCCATTTTAATAACCTGATGTTGATCATTATCAAAATCTTTAACATATAAATGAGTATGTGTGTCAATCAATTGCATAATACTTATTTTAAGCTGTGAAGGTACTTAAAGTAAAAAACCTATTACCTTTTTAAAAGGAACTACTATTTTTGAACTATTATTATGAAAATAAGACCTTTTGTTTCTCTGCAGTTTACAAAAACTCGACATCTAATATGTCGTGCTCGAATAAATAATGTTTGTGCAAATCTTTTGATTGACACGGGTGCTTCAAATAGTTGCATTAATTCAAACCTAAGAGAAAATTTTCAATTGCAAATTGAAGGAGATTCTTTTGATGCAGCGGGTGCTAATCAAGAAAAAATGGAGGCTTTCATGACACGTAAATGCGAACTTCGTTTGGGTAGACATGATTTAGGTAAACTGGGGTTTATCCTTTTAGACCTTACTCATGTAAACAGGACACTTTGTAATCAAGGAGCAAAACCAATAGAAGGTATTTTGGGAGCAGACTTTTTTAAAAAAAATAAAACTATAATTGATTATTGTTCCCTAAAGCTTTGGTTATAATTCAAATGCTTTTTTAGAATTATTATTCATTAATAGATTTGTTGGATTCTCTAAGGCCTTTTTAATTGCCACTAAAAATCCCACAGACTCTTTTCCGTCTATTATTCTATGGTCATAAGATAATGCCAAATACATCATTGGTCGAATTACTACTTTACCTTCAATTGCTACAGGACGTTGAATAATATTATGCATACCTAAAATACCTGATTGAGGAGGATTTATGATAGGAGTGGACAACATAGATCCAAATACCCCTCCGTTGGATATAGTAAAAGTTCCTCCTGTCATATCGTCAACTGTAATTTTTCCGTCTCGTGCTTTTATAGCCAAGCGACCGATCTCTTTTTCGATACCCATAAACGTTAAAACTTCTGCATTTCTTACAACAGGAACCATAAGCCCTTTTGGACCAGATACAGCAACACTAATATCACAGTATTCATAAGCTATTTTATAATCTCCATCCATCATAGAATTAACGTCAGGAAATAAATTTAAAGCACGAACTACAGCTTTTGTGAAAAAGCTCATAAATCCAAGTTTGACACCATGTTTTTCCAAAAAGGGATCTTTATATTTGTTCCTTACAGAAAAAACAGATGACATGTCAATTTCATTAAAAGTTGTTAACATCGCCGTTTCATTTTTGGCTTGAACGAGTCGTTCTGCTACTTTTCTGCGAAGCATGGAAAGTTTACTTCTGGTTTGCTTACGATCTCCATGGTCTGGTACTGATCCCATAGAAGGATTAGCTTTTAATGCATCTTCCTTTATTATTCTACCTGATCTTCCTGTTCCCTTTATGGTGTTCGGATCAATTCCTTTTTCATTTATAATTTTTCTAGCTGCTGGAGAAGGAGAATTATTAGCATAGCTGCTTATTTGAATAGGAGATGTAATAGGTATTGGTGTTTTTACTTCTGGTTGGGTGATTAAATTTATTTTTGTTTCATCTCTTTCTGAATCTTGACCCTCTGTATCAATAAAACAAACTATAGCTCCTACAGCTATAGCATCTCCCTCTTCAGCTTTAAGAGTAATGGTTCCACTCACTTCTGCAGGAAGCTCTAAAGTTGCCTTATCAGAATCTACTTCGGCTATGGCTTGGTCTTTTTCAACATAGTCACCGTCGGCAACCAACCATTGGGCTATTTCAACTTCCGTAATGGACTCTCCTGGAGACGGGACTTTCATTTCTAAAATCATGATCTATTGCTTTAGTTTTCTTATAAAATTATCTTGTTTAGGGTCAAAAACATAATCAATAACTTGTTGATGACGGCGTTTGAAACGTGTCGAACTACCAGCTGCAGGAGAACCATAATAACGCCTTGTTACTGGACGGAACTCTCTAGCTTGAGGTAAGTGCAATAATAAATAGCTCCATGCTCCCATGTTTCTTGGTTCCTCTTGCGCCCAAACAATATCAGTTGCATTTTTATATTTTATTAAAACTCTTTCAATGGCTTCAATGGGTAGTGGAAAGAGTTGTTCTAAACGAACTAAAGCAACGTTCATCTTATTTTTTTCTTCTCTTGCTTTATAAAGGTCGTAGTAAAATTTCCCTGAACAAAACACCACAGATGTCACGATTTCGTGGTTCATCTTTAAATCATCAATTAAAGGTTGAAAAGTTCCACTTATTAATTCCTCTTTTGAGGATACAGCCTGAGGATGTCGCAATAAACTTTTAGGAGTAAATACAACTAAAGGTTTTCTGTATTTTGTCTTCATTTGCCTTCTAAGGACATGAAACATGTTGGCCGGTGTAGTACAATTTGCTACAAACATATTGTCTTTAGCGCACAATTGAAGGTAACGCTCCATACGTGCGGACGAATGCTCTGCCCCTTGACCTTCATAACCGTGTGGCAAAAGCATTACAAGTCCGTTCTGAAGTTTCCATTTATCTTCAGCAGATGAAACATATTGATCTAACATTATTTGAGCTCCGTTGGAAAAATCACCGAATTGTGCTTCCCATAAAGTAAGTGTATTTGGGCTTGCCATTGCATATCCATAATCAAACCCCATTACTGCATATTCTGATAATAAGGAATTATAAACGCTAAAGTGCCCTTGTTTATTTGGGTTAATAGAATTCAATAAGATTATATCCTCTTCTGCACTTTCTGTTTTGATTACTGCATGACGATGCGAAAAAGTCCCTCTTTCTACATCTTGCCCAGATAACCTCACATTATACCCTTCTTGAAGTAAGGTTCCATAGGCCAATAGTTCGCCCATCGCCCAATCTAATTTATCTTTTTCAAAATACATTGATTTACGATCTGCTATCAGACGTTCAATTTTCCGTAAAAAATTTTGCTCTTTTGGCAGTGTCGTAATAGAGGCAGCAATTGCATCTAATAATGACTTGGATACTGAAGTATTTACATTCTGTGCCATTTCAATTTCATCTACACGATGAAAAGATTTCCACTCATCCTCCATAAAAGGAGTAATAATAGTAATTTCTTCTTTTCTAGAATCTTCTAAATTATCTTCTAAAGAAGATTTATATTCTTGTTCTAATTTTTTAACATAAGTTGCATCTATCACTCCACTTAATTGAAGCTTGGATGCGTATACATCTCTTGGGTTTTGATGTTTAGCGATTGCTTTGTATAGTTTGGGCTGTGTAAAGCGAGGTTCATCACCTTCGTTATGTCCATATTTTCGATAACCTAAAAGATCAATAAAAACGTCTCCACCAAAACGTATTCTATAGTCTAAAGCAAATAATGTTGCATGAACTACAGCTTCAGCATCGTCAGAATTTACATGCATTACTGGAGAAAGAGTCACTTTAGCTACATCTGTACAATAAGTACTTGTACGCGCATCTAAATAATTAGTAGTAAATCCTATCTGATTATTCACAACAATATGAACTGTTCCTCCAGTTCCATATCCTTTTAGTCCTGCCATTTGAACAATCTCATAAGGCAATCCTTGTCCTGCAATTGCAGCATCCCCATGAACAATTATTGGAAGTACTTTGTTTGTGTCTCCGTTGAACTTATTTTCCAATTTAGCACGGGTAATTCCCTCAACTACTGCGCCAACTGTTTCTAAATGCGAAGGATTGGGAGCAATATTCATATTGATTTGCTTTCCAGTATCTGTAATTCTTTGCGAACTCCAACCTAAATGGTATTTTACATCTCCATCAAAAATAACCTCTTCATAGTCTTTTCCGTCAAATTCACTAAAAATATCTTTCGTTGACTTTCCGAAAATATTTGTTAATGTATTTAAGCGACCCCGATGTGCCATTCCCATCACAAATTCCTCTACACCATGGTTAGCAGCAGCTTCAACTACAGCATCTAGAGCTGGAATCAAAGATTCCCCTCCTTCTAATGAAAATCGTTTTTGACCTACATACTTGGTATGTAAAAACGTTTCAAAACTTACAGCTTGATTTAATTTTTTAAGAATATGCTTTTTTTGTTCTGAAGAAAATTGAGGGTGATTATCATTTATATTTAATCGCTGCTGAATCCAATTTACCTTTTCGGGTTTTCGAATATACATATATTCAACTCCGATAGAATCACAATAAATTTTTTGCAAATGCTCAATGATGGTTTGCAGTTCACTTGGGCCAACTCCCATGATTTCGCCTGCATTGAATACCGTATTTAAATCATCTTGTTCTAATCCGAAATTTTCGATATCCAAATTAGGCACATACTTTCTTCGTTCTCTGACTGGATTTGTTTTTGTAAATAAATGCCCTCTAGTTCGATAGGCATCAATTAATTTTACTACTCCAAATTCTTTTCTCAAATGATCCGGTACCTCTACAACCTCTGATGATTGAGTAGATATATTGTTTTCCATACCAAAGTCAAACCCTTGAAAGAAAGCTCTCCAACTAGGCTCAACATTATCAGGTTGCTTCAAATATTGATCGTATAGCTCTGCAAAATAAGCGGTGTGAGCAGTATTTAAAAACGAATAATTATCCATGTAATAGATTAGTGCTAAAATGCCTACTTCAAAATTACAACTTTTGCCTTAAGTGAGTATTTGTTTTTTAAAAAAAAGTATTTTCTAACGCATTTTTTTTTAATAAATAAAACCGAAAAAAAAATAAATTCTAGCTTTTCTTGACTAACATTTCAATACCTTTTTCGACATGTTTGCATTAGTTGATTGTAATAATTTTTATGCCTCTTGTGAGCGAGTTTTTCAGCCACATTTGGAGAGTAAGCCTGTGGTTATTCTGTCCAATAATGACGGTTGTGTAATCGCAAGGAGTAACGAAGCCAAGGATTTAGGTATTCCTATGGGTGCACCAGCTTTTAAATATCGCTCTTTTTTCAAACAACAAGGCGTCCAAGTATTTTCATCTAACTACCCTCTTTATGGTGACATGAGTAGTCGAGTAATGTCTATTTTAGAAAAATATTCTCCCAATATTGAAGTGTATAGCATTGATGAAGTATTTCTACAATTCAAGGGGTTTGACTTATTTGACCTGGAGCAAGAAGGCTATAAGATGCGGAAAAAGGTACGCCAGTGGACAGGTATTCCCGTATCTGTAGGAATAGCACCCAGTAAAGCATTAGCAAAAATCGCTAATAAAATTGCTAAAAAATTTGTTAAAAAAACAGGAGGAGTATATTGTATTGATAATGAAGAAAAACGTATCAAAGCATTAAAATGGACCAAAATTAGTGATGTCTGGGGTATTGGCAGAAAGCATTGCAGACGCTTAGAGGCTTTAGGAATCAGTAATGCCTGGGAGTTTACGTTGCTACCTAATGACTGGGTTAAAAAGCATCTGAGTATTTTAGGACTTCGCCTAAAAAAAGACTTGGAAGGGATTTCGTCTATACAGCTTGAAGAAGTAGTCTCTTCAAAAAAGGGAATTGCAACTACTCGTAGTTTTGAAGGAACACTGACCTCATTTTCGGATTTGGAAGAACGGATTTCTACCTTTGCAACGAGTTGTGCTGAAAAAATGCGGAAACAACAAAGTAGCTGCAGCGCTATTTTGGTTTTTATTCGCAGTGACCCGCATAAAAAAGTCAGCTCACCTTATCATAATAGTTGCGTAGTGTCTTTGCCCAGCATAACTAACTCAAGCATAACGATAAGCAAATATGCGGTATTAGGACTTAAAAAAATATTTAAAAAAGGTGTTCATTACAAAAAAGCAGGAGTCATAATTATGGGGTTCGCTCCTACGGGAAGACATCAATTGAATTTATTTCAAAATAATAGTCCTAAACATCTTGCAATTATGCAAACCCTAGATCGAATTCACAAACGATTTGGTCCGTACCGTATGAAACTAGCAAATCAAGACTTAAATCGGACCTGGAAAATGAAACAAAAACACTTATCTCTTCGCTTTACTACTGAAATCAAAGAAATCATTATTGTAAAATAAATATGAAAGAAACTAAAACGTTAATTTTCTTTAAGCCTAATCAAGAGCATAATAAAAAATTGTATTTGGTAAATGAAGGTATATCCGCTGGGTTTCCCTCACCTGCTGATGATTTTAAAGAATTAAGGATTAGTATTGACCAAGAAGTAGTACGTAACGAAGAAGCTACTTTTTACGCTCGTGTTTCAGGAGAATCAATGAAAGGGGCAGGATTAGACGATGGTGACTTATTAGTCATTGACCGGAGTTTAGAGCCCCAAGACAATAAAATAGCTATTTGCTTTATTGAGGGTGAATTCACTGTAAAAAGATTAAAAGTTGAGAAGGATTGTGTATACCTAATGCCTGAAAACAAAAAATACCAACCTATCAAGGTAAGCGACGGAGACGAATTAATCATTTGGGGAGTTGTTACTTATGTGGTGAAAAAATTATAAAAATATAAATTCTGATGACTCTTCATCAGGCTTTTGGTCTCCAAAAATTAATGATGTTCCAAATTTAACAAACGATAGAAGATTTGAGAGTGTTTTTGAACAATCAAACACGTTATTGTCTGATGGGATTATTTGGTTTAAAACTAGAGCTATAATTGATGATATAAGTGAAGATTATCATATAATTATTAAAAATGGAACTAACTACAATCCCTCAATATTTAGAAAAACGTTTTGATGCAACTACTCGAACCTTAGTTGCTTTATTTTTAATATTTCTGAAGTATTAGGAATTGATAAAATCTCAGGAATAAGTTTAATTGTTCTAGCTATTCGTTTATTGGAATCTCTCTATGCAATTTTTGGGAGATTGAATTTTTACTAAATGTTGCCATTATGTTTAGAGTATCTCATTTCTAAATATTAATCAAAAAGAAGGAATCTGTTTTACCTCAATTTGTAGAAATGGTATCGTGGAGATACGCCAAAACATTATCTATTATGCCATGTATAGTAAGAATTTTGGTTTGTGTGTTGATGGGAAAACAGATCTTACTCCATCAGAATTTTATGGAAAAGTTTAGCTAAAAAAGTAGCAAGTTGTTCACTTGAAAAATTAATTTTTGATGTGTGAGTTGCTAAAAAAAGTTCTGGGGGCGCGCCAACTAACATAAAGCTTAAAAGCAAAAACTCATGCTTTTCATGAAATGCATTGATTTTTAGTGTTGATTTTAAGTCTCGATTTAAATTTTTTACAATGGTTTTAACGATTTCACTTTGATAAGAACTCTGTCTTATTTGGGCTTGATTGATGACATGAAATTGAATCATCTCCTTGGTTCCAATTAAATCAAAATAGCTTTTGAAAATACCATATAAATAATCATATACATTTTTACTTTCTTTTCGGGTAAGTT
>Ga0307998_1000623_pt1 | contig 19911 bp, 19 predicted proteins | sample Davwhametageno37_FD_203147 | JGI IMG/M metagenome (GOLD analysis project Ga0307998, IMG submission 203147) | Marine microbial communities from Davis Island wharf, Antarctic Ocean - #37 | ecosystem: Environmental > Aquatic > Marine > Unclassified | place: Antarctic Ocean: Davis Island wharf... | reverse complement strand
ATCAATATCTAATCGATGGTACAATGATCAATATGTTTTATCACAATAATGAATGGTTAGTATCTACTCGTAGTAATATTGGAGCTACGAATAAATGGAATAAAACGATGACTTTTAAAGACATGTTTAATGAATGTTCTACAAAAGTTGATTATGATACTTTAAACACCAAGTATACTTATTCGTTTGTTATGAGACACACCAAAAATAAAATTATCTCTCCAGTAGATAAAAATGAATTAATTTTAGTAGAAGTCTATGAAATGACTGATGCCGGACTGGTATATATCCCTATGAATAAATACAGAGAACAAGTCAATTCTAATGTAGGATTTACTATAATTCCATCATATTCACACGATACATTTAAAGATTCATCTGAATTAAATAAAGGTTATACAAAAAAGACTTTAGTAAATGGTACTATACAGAGAACTAGATGGATCACTACAGATTATAAATTCCAAGAAATGATTAAACCGAATACAAATAATCCAAATTTAAATTATTTATTATTACGAAAAAATGGTCATCTAGTAAATTATCTTACATATAATCCAGAAATGAGACACGAATTTGAAGTATATAGAGCCAATTTACACATGTTTAGTCAAAGTCTTTATAATATTTATGTGAATGTATTTATTCACAAAACAATGGAAAAAGAATTAATCCCTTTTTCTATGAAACCATTTATCTATGAAATACATAAGTCATATTTAGAAACAAAACAATCTATTTCTTGGGAAAAGGTAAAGAATTATATATATGAATTAGAACCTAAGAGGTTGATGTTTGCCTTAAACAATATTAATTTATAAATATATAATATATAATATATAATATATAATATATAATATATAATATATAATATATGTCACTTTCTAATCCTAGTGTTGGTTCAAGGTCAAGATTTAAAACATCCAAATCTAAGAGAACTCAAAATAAACGCCGGTCTTTCGGTAAAATTCGTAAGCAGGCGCGGCAGCCAATACAGAGCTCGCCGCCCAGTTCACCGCCCAGTTCACCACTGAGATCTAAATCTAAATCTAAATCTAAATCACATAGTAATATATTAACATTAATTGAATTCGGACATGAAGGTGAACATAGTGAAGAAGATGTAAGTGATTTAGTAGCTTTTATAGAATCAGAGAAAGCAGCTGCGGCCTATTGCTGCTTCCGCAATGAGAAAGATTTAGTAAGTCATATTAGAGCTGCTGCTCCGCGGAGTCGCTTAAATACTGCTACGTTTGATCCAACAGGAGACGGTTATGAATTCCTTATAAATTTAATAGATAAAATATATGAGTCGGGAGAGGGTGGTCGAATTACGGGTAATACTGGTAGCAGAAATGACATACTTAGTAATTATATTAGACTTCATGACCAATATAAAAGCCGGGAGCGCCCTAATAAGTATGATATTCGCGCACAGAAATCGGATGTAGTGGTATTTGCTATTTTAACCAAGGATTTAATCGACGGAAGAAAACACGGTGGAAATAAGTATCGTAACAAAAAATACAAGCGTAAACACTATACTAACAAACGTAAACACTATACTAACAAACGTAAACACTATACTAACAAACGTAAATTCAAGAAATGAACCTATAATGATTTATTTGCTTCATCAATAATTAATTCATAATGTTTGACTAGATCACTAATGACTTCATCTATATATTTAATAATTGCATTTAATTTACTTTCTTCACTTTTGCCAAAGGTCTTATTACTGGAATTTAATGCAAATGTGAAGGTAATATATTCTTCTAAAGGATGTGATTTCTTATATCCACAGAAATTTACCAATGATTTTTCATCGATAAAATGATTCACAATATGTGACTGAACTACATTTCCAAGTGTATCATTTTGTCCACAAACTTTAAATTTATATACATTTTCTTTATCACAGGGTTCTAATAGAACTGTAGTATCGCCTCCTTTAACCATATTGATAAAGTGTCCTTTAAACATTTCTAATTTTTGTATCATTAATTCATTAGCTTTGATAAAGAGTTCTTTAGGTCTGTAATAATTAACAGAAGTAATTGAGAAGTTATATTTAAAAGGTTCATCATTTATATCCCTCCAATAATATCTTTCTCCTTCTGATAAGTATAAGGATTTAATAAATTTTTCTTTGGCTTCATCATCTAAAATTTTTGCGATACTGGCTTTATCTTCAGCCACACTCTTAAATAATTCTTCGTTTTCTAAGTATGAATATACTGCTTTAGACACACATTTCCATCTCGCATGTTCTCTACCATCCGATACAGATGGAACTCCATATAAAACTATTTCTTGTATTTTATCTTCTGAATCGGTTGCCTTAAGTTCTGTAATTAGAATGGGTTGAGCTTTTCCTCTGAAAGTAAATGGTCTAAATATTTCGGCATGTTTTTGTTTAGATAATGGTTTTGTAAAGTCATAATTATCAATAGACATTTCTACTTCTTCTAAGTTAACATCTTTTCTAAGAGGTAAAATCTGAATATCATCAGTTGTAATAAATTTAAATGATTCTTTACTATCGTGCTTCACATTGAGGTAAAATAAGTATTGTTGTTCATATTCTTCTGGATTAAGATAAAGTGGAATTAGAGAAATACGATGCATTAAGAATTCATTATGTAGAGAAGAATTATTTATCTCAATATGTATATCTTTACGTGTTCCTTCTTCAACTCTAAACCCTACACAAGGTATTTCTGTCATTAAAGTGCGTCTAAGACTATTTACAATACTTTTATCTAAGCCATAGTCATCTTGACCACCAATAACGAAATCTAAATTATCATCTTTTACTTCAGAATTATCAATAGATACAGAGAAGGTTGCCATCGTTTATTATAGTATAATTTATATTTTTAAATCAAATTTATTTTAAGTTTTGTGTTTAATATCATAAAGAAAATTTATATATTATTTCATAAATGAGCAATAGAGTTATGTATATAAGTAGAGGGTGTCCTCATTGTAAGAAATTATTAATAGGAATCCATAAATATGAATTTTTAAAGTCTATGTTTGTATTTGTCGATATAGAAACGAATAAGTTCCCGGATTATGTTACCAGTGTTCCTACATTAACCGTCGATCAAAATATGATAAAAGGTGCTGATGTCTTTGGTTACATGAATAATATGGTCCAAGAAATACTTCAACAAAATACTGAATTAGATCCTCAGCAGCAACAAGAACAAGAACAAGGACAGCAAGTCGGGCAACCACCAACCACTCAGAATTCTGGATCTAATCCAAGTCATGATCCGGTCGATGAGCTTGTAGGATGGTGTCCAGGTGAAGGTTGTTCTTTTGCTGATATTACCGAACAAAATGATGATTTCTCTAAGAAAAATGTTTCAGTAGAAGATACTAGATTTAGTTTTATAAGTGGAGAAGACTCACCTCTAAGTGATCCCCATTCGAAAGTAGGATTAGAACATTCTGATGAACAATTTAAAGCATCTGCTAAGCGACAACAAATGGATGCTTCATATGAAAGACTCATGTCTGAAAGACAATTAGTAAAATAATCTAATGCGTTAATTATATAAAATATTTCTATCGTTAGATTATAAATGGATCTCAACAACAAAGTATTATCAGTATTTAAGTCTTTTACAAATGATATCATTAAAGTGTTCCCTGAATATGAAGAATCTTTACAAGAAACCTATAGTTGTGTTATTGAATGTGAATCTATTGTTGTTGAAGAAAGCGAATTGTTAAAAGAATTCTTAGATAGAGTTAATAGGCATAATAAGAAAATCACCAATAAAGATGAAGAACTCTTTAAAGGTGATCCTTTGATATTAACTGGGATATCTTTTAAAGATATTTGGAATGATAAAATTACACATAAAACTAAAGAAACTATTTGGAAATACCTTCAAACCTTTTGTTTACTCACCATTAATCTTCAGTCAAACAAAGATCTACAAGCCGCTTTGTCTGAATTAAGTGAAGACAATCAAGCCGAAATTAAAGATAAGAAAATTGCTTCTGATGTCAAGAAAATTAAGAAAATGAGTGAAAATATTAAAGAACCTATTGCAGAAGATTTACCATCAAATACTAGTTTACCGAGTCAAGATAATCCATTTTCACAAATAGATCAAATGATGGGTAATTCTGAAATAGGTAAGATTGCCCAACAAGTATCTGAAAGTATTAATATAGAAGAGATGTTAGGAGTAGGAGATAATGCGAATCCCATGGATATGATACAAAAAATGATGTCAGGTGATATGATGGGTCAAATTATGAGTAACATTCATAATGTTGTAAATGAAAAGGTTGAAAGTGGTGAATTAAATAAAGACGATATGGTAAAAGAAGCGCAAGGAATCTATGGTAATTTAGGTGATAATCCTCTATTCCAAGGTATGAACCAACAAGCCCAACAACAAAATCAGGTAAATCCCAATAATCCTCATCAAAGTAATAAGACTAGAGCTAGACTTCAGAAAAAACTACAACAAAAAAAAGAAGCTAATCAGGATAACCAATCAAGCAATACAAGCAATATAGCAAATACAGATTAAATAATTAAAATAATATCTATCCATAATATAATGTATACTCCTTTTTGGTTCAATCAAATCGATATTTTATATGATAAGAATTATTTATTAGAAATATTTCCTGTTAAAGAATACGATTTAATACGTAAATTAAATGCAGTTTTCAGGTTTTCTATTTATTATTCACTTATCGTATATTTCTATAATAGAAGTACTAATATGTTTGCTGTCCCTATTATAACTGCATTAATTACCTATGCTATCTGGTATAAACACAAAGATATACAACTAGGTAATATGCAAAATCAATTAAAAAATGATGTTCCTGTAACTGCTGAACCATATAATTATAATTGTAATTTACCTACCCGTAATAATCCATTTATGAATCCATCATTTATGGACGTATCTGCAGATAAACCCTTACCTAAGGCATGCTCTTCTTATGATAATAAGGGTGTTCAGAGAAGAATGGAAACCAATTTTAATAAAGGACTTTACCGAAATTATACCGATATTTTTGGGAAAGAAAATTCACAAAGACAATTTTTCACTGTTCCAGGTAGGGAAGGTGTTCCAGATCAATCTGCTTTTGCTAAGTGGTTATATGAAACACCTGGAACGTGTAAAGAAGGAACTAATCCATTGGCTTGTTTATCATCTGGTATAAGTGGTACTAATAAAAATGCTTAATTTTATTTTTATATTTTTTTGTTAAATGATAGATAAAAAATATCTATCTAAGTATAAATGACAGATGTTGAAGGTTCTAATGGATATCACGGATATGTTGATCCGGGTCAGAAAATAAATGTAAGTAGTTGCACACAACAAGAAGCAGATGCCAAGGATTTCATGCTTCACACTAAAGGTTCTATTAATAGCGACCAAGCCACCATAGACATCAATATGGTTCAGTCTCAGGGTCCGGGTCAGTATGTTCTAGATAATATGTATGGTTGTGGATGTGGTCTAAAAGATGCCCGTAAGGTTCAGTTATCTCAGGCAGCGATTAATTTCGAGGGCGGTAAAGGTTGGATAGGCGAAAAAGGTTGTTTAGTAGATAATGATACTAAGTTACGTCAAAATGATGATAGATTAACCGATAAACGTTACATCAATCAGTTAACTGAAAGACCTTATTTAACAACAGGTAATTTAATCAAAGGCTATTACAACGTAGATGTTGAAAGTGTTATTAGACCAGGTATTCGTGGAACAGATGACAGACCATGTAATTCTCTAAGTGGTGTTACGATTGGTAATTACTTCACTCCTATGATTCCTAAACTTCAGGAAGAAGTCCAGAATGAAAAACATATTATTCCTGAAGACTCTATGCAATCGTGGGTTAGAGGTGGTCTCCCAACGAGACAGATGGCGAGAAATGAAGATTATCTACGTAGATGTCAGCAAAAAACTCAGGCCCAACAAGTACCGGCTCAGTAAAATAAAATATCTACACTAAGTATATAATGGAATTGTCTAAAGCATTTGATGATAAACAAAATAAATTAGTTAATGATATTTCGGTTGGTCCAGGAATGCATCAATTAGAAGAATCTCTCAGAAGCAGTAAAGTTGCTTATCCTTGGGCACCTGGGTCAAACATTTCACGCGAAGAACAAGGTATTGCAGGAGATTTAATAGATGTCCAGTCTGAATTAAATAATCTATCAAGACCTCTTACAAAAGATATCTCTAAAGAGTATTCCCCATTTACAGCTCAGGCATTTAATAAACCAATTTATGGAAAAGGACAATATTTTGACCAAGTCAATTCGAGAATATCTGATCCGGCATTTGATCTTAAAGAATTCGGTATTAATCGCTGGGAGCACTTACAAATTAATCCTCAGGATAATTGTATAGAACCTTTCAGACGCTTGGGTGTTAATACTGTCTTAGATACTCTGGACAAACATTCTAAGTGTGAACTCCCTACTAAGTAATTATTGTAAATTTGATTCTTTTATACTTATTTAAAATTACTATCTTATTAACTAAATAAATACTATGGAAGATATTTATTTAACTGACTGTATATTTCAACGTGATACTCAACTATTCATTGAGTCTGAGAAAAGTTGTAAAGAAATAAAAAAACACAATTGGCATCATCATCTAAGTATTTTAGGATGGGAAAAATTAGATAAACAATGGATCACAAAATTAAATAAATTAAATCCTAATCCGTATAATAATTCTTTATTCGGACAATTAGAATGTGGAAATGATGGAGATTGTTTATTCCACTGCATGGCTGGAGCCTTAATGTCTATCAATCACGATTACTATTCATCAGAAGATATCCGTAGATTTATCGCAGAATCCATTACAGAAGAACAATTCACCAATATTATAAGTATTTATCGTTGTATGAAAGACGTAGATGATTTTGATGAAAATTGGAATCCATATGATATTAAAAGTTTAGATGATTTTAAGAATGAATTAATGAAAACTGGTCATAACTATTGGGGAGATCATTTAATAATTCAGTTATTGATGGATACTCTACAAGTGAACATATTTATCCTAACGAGCAACGAATTAACTGACACCTATGATAAATATCCACTTCCATTTATCTATGATTCTTCTAAAAATACTATAATAGTCGTCCATGAAAATGAATGTCATTTTAAGTTATTGGGTCATTATCAAGGTATAATGCGAACATATTTTACACACGAAAATTTACCTATAGAAATTAAAACTCTGTTTAATGTTTAATTTTGAATAAAATATATTATATTAGAGTATATATAATGGAAGGTGCTATATTACTAGGATTAGCTAGTATCGGATACCTAATGAATCGGGATGATGAAAAACAAAGTCATCGGATAGAAAATACAGTTCATCCGTCTTATTTTGAGAATACAAATTCATCTATATATAATTTAAATAATGTGAGAGATGCTCAAAATTATGAAAAACAATTAGTAGATAAACAATTTAAAAAAGCCCAAGATCCTACATCTAATGTGGTAAGCCATGAAACTGCTAAAGATAAAGAATTTGATTCAGACAATCATGTTAGAGGATTAGATGGCACTATAATGTCTAAGGCAGACTTCTTATCAAATGACCAAGGTGTTAAGATGGCTCCTTTTTTTAGAGGTGAAGGTTTCGCCAATATCAATTTTGATGATGCTAGAACACTACGAGCTCACCAAGGCGGATCTAAGAGTGAATTTTATCGTAAAAAACGAGAAGTTAATATTAATTTACCCCCTCAGAGGAATGTCGGTAATGTATACGGTATGAAGGATACAGGTAGGGCGATGGATCAAGATCGCTATATTCCGGGTATGTATAAACAAGATGAAAGACCTTTTGAACAAGAAAGAGTTCCTCACATTGATCAGAGAAGCGACATCAATAGAAATATAGGTGAAATCTTCGCTCAAAAGAATAGTGTAGATAATCTTAGGGCACTCAGCAATCAAAAAGTATCTTTTGGATCACGTGTAATAGCGGGTAAAGGTGTTGATGAAAGAGGTAAAATAGGACAAGTATTTAAACATAATCCAGATAAAGATTACGCCCAAAATGCCGGTCAATGGTTAGTCACTACAGGAGCCATTGATGCTCCAAAGATTAGACCCGCCGAAATATTACCTGAAACGAATAGACAATATCTTAATCGCCAGGATCTCGGTACCCCCGGTTCCAGTATCCATGTATCGAATGAAAAGAGACCCATGTTCAAGAAAACAACTAGGCAACAACTTGAATCTGATACAGTTCGCAATATGGGTAATCCCACATTTTTTATCGATGGTGATCATAATCAAAGTAGTTATAAAGTATACCCCAATGAAAGGGAAGTAACCGAAGAAAGAACATATGAAGGTAATGTAAGGTCACTTATTAGTGCAGAAACTACACAATTACAAGATTCGATTAAACCCACTATCAAAGAAACTACTCTCAATCCTAAGAGTGAAAACGGTTTCGCTGCTCCAGTCACTGAAGTTCCTACCGAAAGACTACAAGATAATGTTAGAACCAATAAGAAAGAAACTCTCTTATATGAACATATCGGTAATGCTGGTTCTTCGCATCCTCAAGAAATGGCACAAGATCAATACTTCAGAGCTGACTTAAACCCCAATAAAGAAATTATTTCTAAGGGAAGATATCCCACACCCGAATCCACTAAGTTAGCCAATGGTGTTGATACTCTGAATGTTGATATCCAGAAGATTGAAAGTGATTATTTTAATCATAGATTAGTGGGACAAGATAAAGTTTATCAAAATATTCCTACCGATAATACTTGTAAATATACCAGAGATAAAGACACGCTTAATAACGATAAGATTAGTAATCGTATCGAAGGAGATTTATTAGATCCATTTAAGAATAATCCTTATACTCATTCATTAGCGTCTTTTGCTTATTAATTTTAATTTTTATACCTTATTTTAATTCTTTTATATAAGTAATATATATGAATCATGTAAAATTAATAGTGTTGGGTTTCACATTATTATTATTTTTCCTTATAAGTAAGAATTGTCCAAGAAAAGAAGGATTGACCAATATATTCCAAGATAATCCAGCCTTAAGATGTGAAGACGATCCTACATGGACTTTAGGAGATGGAATAACTTGTGCAGATATAGGGACAAGAGCCAGTTGTTATAGTTTTGATGCGAAACAAAGGGATGGATGGGAAAGTTGTCGTAAAGCATGTGGTAATTGCGCATATACCCGAGTTAATAAAACACCTATGAAAGTTGTTCCAGGATTTTCAGGTGATCCAATAGAAGATTTCGGTGTGGTTCTAAATATAGATAAATCGCGTGAATTTGTGAAACAAGGAGCAGATACTATACCTCACCCCATTGCCGAGATGGATGATATGGGTGAAGACATAGATAATATGGATGAACGTGTAGATTCTCTAGAAGATTTATTTAATATTGTGACCCAGGGTCTAAGAGGTTGTGTTCCTAACCATAAAGAATCAGGTGATTCAAGTAAATTTAGGAATTGCTTGGATAATAAAACTGATTCCTTATGTCCGATTGCTACAGATGATCCTAAAAAAAGACGCTTGTATATTGAGACAGCTTGTCCTGAAAATAGAAAAGGTGTAAAAGTGTTATGCCCAGTTAAATTCCCCGCAAAATCTATATCTTGTGACGATGTTAAGAAAAAAATTTATACAAAAAAACAATGTAAAGACTATGTATTAATGGGTGCTCCTGATTCATTAGATGACAAAGACTCTAAGAAGAAATCTAAGAAGGACTCTAGGAAAGATAAAGAAATTAATCATAAAAAAAGAACACTTTATGATTTTTGTCCTAAACAATGTAGTTCAGACAACAAAATTTGCGCAAACAGTCCAGGATAATAAATTATTTTATGTAGTTAATAAAATGGAACAAAAAGTTGTTGAAGAAGAAGGAACACATGATGAATTCATTGTATATTTGTTCGGTTCTGAACCCAAGGGTAAAGACTCTATCCAGTTAGAATGTAATGATATCCCTGATACTAAGAATACACATCTCCATATTTTTGAACAATTATTAATGATTTATGTATCTGGATTAAAGTACTTATGGTCAGATTCAGAGGGGAAAGTTGATTTAACTAAATTGACCGAAGACAATATATCTCTAATGAAACGATATTTCGTAAGTATCAATTATATTGTAAATATAGAGGTCTTTGATTTATCCACCTATCAATTTAAGTTTCCTGATTACTTTAAGAATCAAGACAAAATAACAGATAAAATATTATTACCAGATTTTTTTTATGAGACGCAAGGTCTAGATACTAATATGTACCGGATATCTTTCAATTTCCTATAAAAAAAATATATGTATTATTATATGAGTAAAAGAAGTTTCAGAAATTCACGGGTAAAAAGAAATTCACGGGTAAAAAGAAATTCACGGGTAAAAAGAAATTCACGGGTAAAAAGAAATTCACGGGTAAAAAGGGCGAAACATGGATATAGAAAGGTATCTACATTTAAAAGACATTTTCGTAAAAAAACTGTGAAAAAGAGAAATTACCGCAAAATATATGGTGGCAATGACCTGACGGAACCCCTAATACCGTTTGGTATAGGAATGTCCACAGAAGTCCTTAAATCATTACTGGATAATGGTTACATAGGGGAATATGTAGATAACACGTTTCGTAAGGGGTATAGTTATGGTAATGAAGTCGTCGAACTCTTTAAACTTGTAAAATCTTTAAAGAACTTTATAGCTAAGGGTGATTTTGGATTTTCCGAAAGCTTTGAATCAAGTATGTCGGTGATAGAAAGCCAATTGAAAGAGAAAAAAAATACAGTTAAAAGACTGAAGGATGATTTTGTGAAGTCTCTAAAAATAGGAGATGTGTTAGCTTTCGTTAATTATCAAAGTATGATCAAGTATGTCACAATTGAAGCTACAAATGGAGAAAACTATACAATTAAGTTAAAAAGTGGGCGTTTCGGGCGAAATTCAAAAAAAGTAAAAAAAGAATGGATTAAAAATAATATAGCATATAAAGCCCAAGGCGGAAAACTGGGTGCGTACCTCGCGAAGAATCAGATCTCTGCTTGAAGAAAATTTACATATATTCATTATAACACCTAACATTATTTAAACGTATTTTGACATATTTATGTAGATGAATATGCCAAGAGTACCCCAAAAATATGAAGCAGTAGACCTAGAACAAAGGTTAGAACCAGATTTAGAAAAAGGTTCTGAACAAAGTGTTATTCAGGCACAACCTCTAAATCAACCTCTACTAAGTGAAATAACCATCATTAATGCTGATACACCTTTAAATGTTAGACAGAATTTTATCACAAAAGTATATATTATCTTATGGTTTCAGCTTCTAGTAACATCCACATTCATAGCCTGTTGTAACCAGATAAAACCTTTACAAAAGTTTATGCTATCTCCAGGAGGTCAAAGCATTATGTGGTTATGCTTTGTTTTATCTTTAGTATTAACGTGTAGTCTATTTTGTCTTAAGACAAGTATTAAGACCTGTCCAGGATCAGGATTATTTTTAACTCTATTCACTGGATCCATGACATATATTGTGGGCTATGCGGGGATAGTTTATAAATTAACAACCTTACTCTTAGCTGGTATGTCTACCTTAGGTATATTTTCAGGGTTAACATTGTATGCGGTTCAAACTAAGTATGATTATACGGATAAAGGAGGATATTTAATTTCATTACTTATGGGTTTTATTATTTTCGGATTTATGATTCCATTTGTAAATCTACCAGTTCTAAGTATCGTGTATTCATCCGTTGGATCATTGATATTCTCATTTTATATAGTGTATGATACACAAATGATAGTAGGAGGAGAACATCGTAGAATAAAGTTTCATCCAGATGATTATGTGATAGCTGCTATAAGTTTATATTTAGATATCATTAATCTATTTTTGTATTTACTAGAACTATTAGATGGAAGATAAAATTTTTATGTAAGTTATAAGTATAAATGGTCAAAGAGGGTAGGACTAATGTCAAAAAGCGTGGTCCAAATATTCGTGTGAGGACTGGGCGTAAACCTAGGGGTAAAAACTCAGCACAGAAACGTAGATCTGAAAGGAAACAACGGTCTGAAATGCGGAAAAGGTCTGAAATGCAGAAAAGGTCTGAAAAGAAACGTAGTAAAAGGAAACAAAAAATTAGATATCATTTAGATAGATTATCGGCGGGTAAAAGAAGACGTAATAAGACACATAAAAAACGTGTTCAGCAAGGTGGTGTCGCCAGATCCGCCCAAGTGATCAACACTCTCATAAAGATACCTAAGGTCACCGCTGACTCTGCGGCGTCGGCATCCGACGCAACAACAGCAACACCAGAAACAGCAGCGGAAGATGCGACAGCAAAAGCAGCAGCAGCAACACTAGCAGCGCAGGCAGCAGCAGCACCAGCAGAAGCATCAGCAGAACAAGCAGCACCAAAAGCAGCAGCAGTACCACCAACAGCAGTAGCAGCACCACCAACAGCACCACCAGCAGCAGCAGCAGCAGGAGTAGCAGCAGTAGAAGCAACAGAAGGGGATGGTAAAAAAAAAAAGAGCCATTTTGCGAAAAGCGCAGTAATTCCAGATGATAAGGAAGTGTGGTTTGAATTAGAAACTAACAAACACAAAGAATTATACCCATATATTTGCAACCAAGTGATTGGTATGGATTTAACCCCCTTTCCCAAACCTAGTGATTCAATGGAGAACAATGATTGGAAAGTCTCATTCAATATAGATTCAGAGCAGGAATATTTTATACCTATTATGAAAAAATTAGGATTCAAATTTCAGGTTAAGTTTATAGGTGAGGTACCTAAATACCCACATGAGAAAAAGTTGCTTAATTTGACCCACCAACTATATAATGAAGATAAAATATACAAAGATGTATTTATTGATACGAAGGTGGAGTTACCTCAGAATGAAAATGGTCGATCGTACTTTGGGTGGCCGACCCAGAATTTCCCCGTGGACTGGAAGCATCCATCTAATGACTCGGTAACATTTGGAGAAATTAATTTTTATACAAATTTTACCGAATATATAGAGAGTATAGAAGGTCGTATATTTGAAACGTTACGTAGAATAGAAGCTGGGTCTCCTAATTTTGGCTTAGGGACCACAAATTTTAAAACACAAATGAGAAAGCTATTTATACATCTATATAGTAAATATTTCTTCGATAAGGACAAAGAACGGTTACAATCGCACGAAATACAAGAATTAGTACCAACAAAATATGACAAACCATTACCGCTTTACATTTCGTCCATTAAAATATTACCATTAATAGAAGGAATTATACATAAAGAAACAACCCACCCGAATATACCGGATGGCTTCATTAATAACTTAATGGAAATCTGCGGAGTTAAGGAAAAAGATGATCATACTAAGAAACTACTAGAAAACATTATTAATATTAATCGTATTGGGATTGGTGTAGTGCCAGTAGATTGTGAATGTATAGAAGGCAACCAGGAGGGGGAACCTGATGGGGAATCAATAGCAGAAACAGAAAGTAGAGAAGTAGAACAACAAGTACAAACACCAGCAGCAGTAGCAACACCAGCAGCAGTAGCACCACCACCACCACCACCACCAGCAAAAAAAACAGCAGCACCAGCAAAAAAACCAGCAGCAAAACTAGACCTGAAGGCGATCATGGAAGCAGTGAAAAAGCGCAATGCTAAAGCAGCAGAAGAAGCCATAGCAGCAGGAGAATTACCAACAGACATACAAGAAAGTATAAAAGATGTAAACGCAAGTGATGAACAAATAGAAGCAGAAGTATCTTTGTTTAGACAACATATGGACGATGAAACAAGTAAGCATTGGACAAACTTAAGAGAGAATTGGAAAGAAGTAGTTAATGCCATGACGAATAATAGTCCAGGAGATAATACAGGAATAATGAAACAAAAATCAGAAGCCCTGAAACAAAGATTTATGGACAAACTACAAGCACACAAGGACCAACCAGGGGGAGAATCAAAGGCGTTTCTAGCTAAGATGGAAAAACACATAGATGGAGTTCACAAGAATTTGTTAGCTGATTATGAAAATACCATACAAACAGCAGCAGCAAAAGCAGCAGCAAAAGCATTACCAGCAACAGGACCAGCACCACTACTACCCACAACAACACCAGTAAAAAAACCAGTAGCAACACCACCACCACCAGCAAAAGTAGGAAATAAAGAAGCAATAGCTAAAATATTAGGAGATAAATTAGCGAAGCGCAGGGCAGTGATGGAGGGCAAGAATCCCGGGGACGATGACGGGGACGACGATCCTTGGGCTTAGCGTATAAATACAAAGACTAAAATATTTTATCTAAATAATGGATGATATTAATGTCCCCGTATTTGCGCAGGCTAAATTAGAATATACTAAGCAATTAGTAGATGTTCTCTATATGAATATGTATGATGGAATTCGTTCAATCTACGATGATTCTAAGAAATTGTATGCTACTCGTACAGGAACACCTATTATTTTATTATTTAGAACCTTATTAGAAAAGGTTCCCAAATGGAATAGTGAAATCATTGATATTGAAACAGGCCGGATTATCAAAGTATCTAAGTGTGATTGGTTAGATGATCTGTTAACTGCAGTATTCATTAGTCATACAAGGATCTTGATGTCTATTGGTCCGAATCAAAATTATAATAAAATTAATGTAACTATTCCTAAAACAACGACATTCGTACATAAAGCATATATAAATGTGTCACGTGAAATATGGAAAAATCCATACTTATTCAATGAAAATGTATTAGGTCATGAATATCAACGCAATATGAAACAAGTAGAAGATATCATTAAATTAACAATTGAGGATACCATTCGAAGACAACTTCCTATTAAAGAAATACTCAGAGAACATTTAGAATCTGAGAACGAAAAAGCTACAACCGCTCCAGTTGATCTTAAAATGTTAATGAAAGAATTACAAAAAGCAAATAAAGACACAACAAAAGAAGATATAGAAGAAGTAGAAGAAGTAGAAGAACCAACTGATAATATAGATGATATAGATTCTAGTGATAAAATAGAAGGAACAAATGATGAAATAGAAGATGATTCACTTAAAGGTGATTCACCAAAACCTATAAGTGTTCTACCGAGTTTTGTTACTAAGGAAGAAGATATAAAATCGGATGAACCTATTAATTCAACAGATTCAGTTACTTCAGATTCAGCTAATCCTATAGAACCACCTTCCGATAAGTTTGAAGATCCTTATAAAGATCCAAATGATCCTAGTCAAGCTGAAATTGACAAAGCTACTGCTAATATAGAAATCATGGACATAACTGAACCAGTTGTAGAAGCTAAATACGATAATACAACCATAGTTTCAGATGTTAAAGTAGAAGATGTAAGTAATAAATTAAACAATATGATGAGTGATTTAAATAGAGATATTAAACAAGTCACAACTGATAATAAATCAACAGATAAATCCATTGCTAAAACTCCTGAAAATACTGTTATTAAATTAGATGAAACAAAACCCTCTATTATAAAATTAGGTAGTATGCCTAAGACTACCATTATAAAATTAGATGAAACTAAACCAGCATTTTCGTTTAATAATCCCTTAGCTGGATTTTCAACAACACCTTCACTAACAACACCTTCACTAACAACACCTTCTATTCCTATTACTACTGAATCTAAAGGGGAAGTGGAAGATATCACAGCATCCGAAACAACATCATTTAATTCATTAGATAAACCATCAACAGATAAACCATCAACAGATAAACTATCAACACCAGTGTCGGCCAAAGATCAGAATGCTGCGGTCATGAAAGAAGTCATTAAGATTGATAAGAAAGCCGAACAAATTGATGAAACAGAAACTCTCGACAACTTCTATAGTGATCTTCATTCATTGTCTAAAACAAAAGATAAGAAAGAACATCAAATATGTTATACATTATTTGAGGACGCGAATGAAAATGATGAGTAAAAAACACATAATTATTCTATATTATCCATTATAAAATGTTAGATTCTTCCCTTGGATTCAGTTTATTTGTGAGTATTATCATTACTGGTATTATATATTTTGTTAATCGTGATAAATATATCAATAGTGATAATAAAGAAAAAATGAACGATACTATTATTATATTCATAATTATATTTATTGTTGTTTTGATAAGTAAATTATGTATAGGGAGCACCAGCACAGCATTAGTTAAAGTAGAAGACGTAAAGTCATCGCAATGTCCATTTTAATTTAAATCATAATATATTTTTTTAGGGAATTTTTTCTTCGATACTTTGTATTCATTGAAAAAATCATTTGTTAAGATATCTTTTGGAAGACTATTTCGTGCATCTTTGGATATTCTTATATACAAATTAAAGTTATCATCTACCTTATCTAATCGTTGATCATGTTTGTCAGTTGATATAAACTTTAAGAAATCTAAGAAACCTTGATAATCATCGTTATCTTCTAATTTATCATCATAATTATACCTAATTTCATCTAACATAGTTATTGCGAGCCTACATAAATCAAAATAATAACTAGGCTCAATCGTTTCTTTATCTTCTTTATCATCAATGAACGACACTTGTTGGGGATAGGTATATTGACCTTCCGCTTCACCATATTTAGAGAAAGCATCATTCATATAAGTTTTATGTCCATATGTAAAAATAGATCTTCCAAAGTCTATAATTTTGAATAATTTACCATAAGTCGGAACTTTAAAATAAATATTATTCAATTTGTAATATAAGAAAGGTTTGTTTGTTTCACAATACATGACATTATTTATGTGTAGATCGTTGTGTGTAAATTTATAATGTTTCTGAACATAGGACAAAGCAAACGCCACCTGAAATAAACAACTCTTTAATAATTCTATAGATAAATCATCTTGAATGATATCTTCTAACGTGCCTTTAAGTTTTTCAATGAATAAGTAAATAACCGGAACATGTTTTAAATTCACTATATAATCATTACAATCATAATTTCCACTGGAAGAATAAGATGAGTTTGATGAGTTTGATGAGTAGGATGAGTTTGATGAATTATTAGAGTTATGACTAGAATGTGAATCATCTGAACTATCTGAATCAGGTTCCTTTTCATAAACATCTATTGTAAATCGTTTCCCAAGTAATTTCTTAAAACCATCGTGATTTTTAAAATCATGATATTCTTCAGATATATCATATCGTACATCATTGATTCCATTTACCGATCCATAATACTTTGGAAATGATGGATTAATATCTTCTAGTGTCAAATTACTCATAATAAAAGAACAGAATACATCTATATAAGCACTATTGTTCATATCATTAATTTTAGAATAGGTGTTAAATGAATAATTTGAGGGAAGATATGGATTTCTCGGAATACTGGTATTATAATTATTTAGAATAAAATGTATAGGATCTAAGATAGAGATAACTTTCGCAAATAATTCTTCCGTTTTTTCGGTGAATAAAGTGTTATCATATGTTGTAGCTGTTAAGGATATATTTGAACTGAACCGATTATCTTTATCATAATGTAATACTTGTTTAATATAATTATGTCTTTTATAATCAATTACTTTGTGTGACCAAGATGTATTGTGAATATAGAAGAATAAAGACATAATAGGATAATATAATTGAGGTTGTTCTACTTGTAATATATTTCGCATAGAATTATATAATTTGTTGATATCGTGTTTATCCCATTTATGATATGAAATGGGTTTAAGTTTGTCCATATAAATTTCATAAATACTTAAAATACCGATATTAAACGTTTATATAATTTAAATTAATTTATAGAGAAGTAATATAATGGAAATCCAGTTGCGTAAATTTGATATGAATCAAATTAAAGATGATAAGGTTGTTGTATTGATTGGAAAAAGAGAAACTGGTAAATCTTTCTTATGTCGTGATTTATTATATCATCATAAAGATATTCCATGTGGGCAGGTTATATCAGGAACAGAATCAGCTAATAGTTATTATGGTAAGATGGTTCCTAAATTATTTATTCACGATGAATACACACCTGGAATCATTAACAATGTTATTAAAAGACAAAAAATGATGATAGAAAAAATACAGAGCAATGCATCAATAGATCCGCGTTTATTTTTATTATTAGACGATTGTATTTATGATCAATCATGGGTAAAAGATAAAAACGTTAGATCATTATTTATGAATGGTCGTCATTATAAGATATTATTCATCATTACTATGCAATATGCTTTAGGTATTCCACCAAATTTAAGAACTAATATTGATTATATATTTATTCTTAGAGAAAACTACGTATCTAACAGAAAAAGATTATATGAACATTATGCGGGTATGTTCCCTACGTTTGAGATGTTCTGTCAAGTGATGGATCAATGTACTGAAAACTTCGAATGTTTAGTCATCAATAACAATGCGAAGAGTAATAAATTAGAAGATCAAGTATTCTGGTATAAGGCTAATGATCACCAAGAATTTAGAATTGGAGCTGATGATTATTGGAATTATAGTGATTCTAAAATAGCAGAATCACGTGAAGAAAATCAATATGGAGGATATAAAAATCAATATGTAGTAGACAAAAAGTATTAATCAAGGAGTATTAATAAAGAAGTATTAATCAAGGAGTATTAATTAGGCAGAACTTGTAATTTCTTTAATCATAGAAACTTGTTCATTGTATTCGCGAGGTGCTTCTTGTCTTTCACCATTAATTTCGACATAGAAAGAAGGGAAACCTTCAACGTCATATTCTTTAACCATGTCTTCTCTTTCATCTGAATTGTATCTGATAACAGAAACATTCCAGCCTCCAATATTCTTACCGTTGTATTCATTGGTTAGTTTATCGTAATCAGGTAATGCTTTCTTAGACCATCCACACCACGGAGCATATACTAAGATAACTTTGAGATCACCACCCGAACCAGTATCTTTACCTAGACCTGGACCAACATCTTGACCTAGACCTTGACCAATACTATCTAAACCCGACAATGAATCAGAACCCATATCTCCACTAAAATCTTGTCCTAAGTTTCCTGGGCCTCCAACTCTAGGGAAACCAGTGTCTAAATCAGCATCTGTAACCGACAACCCTGGTTTAAAGGCTTGTTCCAATAACATGAAGTCTTCAGCATCGCCTACTGAAGCACCCTGAAGTAATCCCATTTCTTTTTCCATGGATAGAGGAGGCATCATATCAATGGATTTAGGAACTTCACCTATGGTTTCATCTGAATCTGCGTGTTCTGAATGGGCTACTTCATGGTCTACTTTGTCTCCTTCATGATCTTCATTGTCTCCTTCATGATCACCCTCATCCGTATATTCAGAATTATCTATTGGGGCAAAATTACCATAATTCTCTACATTATCATTATCTACATAAATAAAAAATAAGATAATTAATACCAAAGCTACACAATATCCATCTACCTTTGTTCCTAAAATATTCATTTATATTATGAACAATATTTTATTTTTAATGTAATAAATCATCTAATTTCCAATATTCATAACCCGATAAATTTGGAAGAGGCCTTCTAATTATAAAAGGTAACTTCTTAGTATTTAATTCTTCTACAGCTATTTCATAAGCAGATGTAAATCTCTCAACATTCGGTATTAGAGGTGTAGAACCATCTACAATCTGTTGTGTTCGTTCTGATAAAATACGTGTTCTCTCATATTTAGTTAAATATGGATTCGTTTGATTTTTTTTCTTAAGTTTATTATAATTCTTAGTAAAATTCATAAAATCTTCACTATTAGAATTATCAAATATGGCATCTTTTTGAATATCATAT
>Ga0307998_1000622_pt1 | contig 19941 bp, 18 predicted proteins | sample Davwhametageno37_FD_203147 | JGI IMG/M metagenome (GOLD analysis project Ga0307998, IMG submission 203147) | Marine microbial communities from Davis Island wharf, Antarctic Ocean - #37 | ecosystem: Environmental > Aquatic > Marine > Unclassified | place: Antarctic Ocean: Davis Island wharf... | reverse complement strand
TGGTGTCAAACCAGTTTTCGAACCAATCGCATTTTTCATCCATAAAAATCAAAGGTACTTATTACACTCTAACTCAGAATTTAAGGTATAGTAGACAAAATGTAGGCTAATTTCAGGAGGAATGTTTCAAGTGGACAAAATGTAGGCTGTTTTTTCATGCCTAATATTTGACCAAATAAGATGATTTTTACTTTTGTTTTGTCAAGATAAACGGAAGTAGGCTCTGCTGGGAAGCAACCTACCAGGGATACCCTTGATGGCTGATAGAAATATCAATTCAAAGGAGCTATTTTAGGATAGCTTCTTTGTTATTTCTAGAAGCCTTTATGCCTTAAAAAATCCATTAATAAACTTCATTTTTTTATTCATTGAAAGTCCATTATGATTTCTGAGTTTTGTTTTTAAATCGGCAAAATGACCATCAATAGCGTTAGTAGTATTTGGTATTTTTAGCTCTATCAAATCGTACCAAGTAAACAACCAAGGTAAGTTCGTTTTAAGGCTTCTATATGCGCTCCTAAGTCTTTTGTGGGTGTAATGACTTTTACCTGTTTTAAGATTTGTAGTACGCTCTTTTAAAAAGGATTCCCACCTTACAAGCCAATCATTTAACGCTCCTTCAAACGACTCTTTATCTGATCTAGTTAAGAGCCAAACTATCTCTTGCAATTCAAGGGAGGCAGTAAGTCTAGGTCTTTTCGTGATATACCTTCTAATAATAGCTACTTGATGGAATTGACACATCTGAACGGGTACCTCTCCAAAAGAATTGATCAACCCCCTTCTCCCGTCACATACAATTGCTTTAATAGTAAACCCTCTTGATTTTAGTTCTTCAATACCTTTTCTGTACAATGCATTTGTTTCGGCTTTTACATAATATTTTAAGAGATTTTCTTTAGTGATTTCATCCTTAAAAAGCATCACTCCAAAGGCTCTTCCAAAATAGGTTGTGTCCATTAAAACAATCACAGATCTTGGTTGTTTTTTGTCGATAACGATTTGATGTAAATCTAATTTTCTTTGGATGGTTCGTTGGGAACATTTGTATTTTAAAGATAATTGCAAATGCGTTTGTTTGCCCTCTTGATATTCACGCCATAAGTCCTCTGGATCTATTCGGAATCCGCCTAAAAACTGCCTTCCACAAACATGGCATTTGTACAATTGTTTCTCTCCTTGAAAACCATTTTTTTTCGTGATTGGGTTCTTACAGTATAAACACTTTTTTTATTCATAACCTTTCATTTGTTCCAAAGCTAATGATAGTAATCACTATAGGAGTTCTTAGCCTACATTTTGTCTATTACGCCGAATTTAATGAAAAAACAATTGTCTAAAATAAAATATGCTTTGGAGTATGAGGAAAAATCAATTAAAACCGTTGGTTTTGTTCGTCCGAATTATTCGAGGATGTTTTTTAAAAACAAAAACCCCAACTCAAGAGAGTTAGGGTTTTCAATTTTTAGAATTTAGAATTTTGAATTTTTATTTATAAAGGAGTTTTGCAAGGCATTCGAAATAAAGTAAAAAGTAGTCTATACTTTGTAAGTGACTTTTTTTCAGAATGAGAATAACGCAGCAAAAACCTTTAAAAATATAAATTACTCAATTAGGGTCATTTCATCTACTAGATGCCCCGCCCCGGCATACTTATCAATGATGAACAAAGTGTATCTAACATCAACAGAAATAGTACGTTGCAATTCTGTTTCAAAAGAAACATCGCCACTCATAGCTTCCCAGTTTCCGTCAAATGCAGTTCCGATAAGGTGACCTTCAGCATTTATTACTGGGCTACCTGAGTTGCCACCGGTAATATCGTTGCTAGAAAGGAAACAAACTCTTAGTTCACCATCTTTACCGTAACGTCCATAATCTTTAGCTTTTAGCAATTCAATTAATTTTTCTGGCATATCGAATTCTAAATCTCCTGGTACATACTTTTCCAAAATACCTTGAGCTGTAGTGTAATATTTAAAGTAAGTAGCATCTTTTGGGATATATCCACCAACATTACCATAAGTCAATCTCAAAGTAGAGTTAGCATCCGGGTAATAAGCTTTGTCTGGATTCATTTTACGAATCCCGTTTATGTACAGCCTTTCAGCGGTAGAAATATTTACTCCGGCTTCTTTTCTCAAAGGAGCAGTGTTGCCAATATAATCGCTATAAAAATCATTAAACATCCTATAAGCGGGATCTTTATTAATTCCTTTAACAGATGCTTTTTCTAGGAAAGCCATCATTTTTTCTTCTGAAGAAAAATTACTTTTTTCAAAAACTCCAGCAGCTAATTTGTCAAAATCCCCTTTGTTTTTCTTCACCATGTCTTTAAAGAACTGTGGTTGTTGATCTTCAGGAACATCTTTAGAATACATAGATAAAACCAAAGCCATTACATTCTGATCAATTTCAGCATCATAGTCTTTATAAAAGGCAGTGCCGGCAGCTTTAACTCTTTGAATTGCAGCATCTAATTGTTTTGGGTCTGCATCTTCTTTTTCCAATAAAGGAAGAAGAGCCTTGAAAGTACTGGCTTGAGTAAGGATTTCCATTCCAAAAACCCCTTCAACCAAATAGTCTCTTTTTACTTGAGTACCTTGTAATGTTTTGTAAGCTTCTTCATACATGGATAGCACATTTCCATATTTTCCCTTTCTAGCATCGTCTGCATTGGCCCAGGTACTAAACTCAGTTTCTTCCCCTCGTTTTTTTCCTGCAACGTCTAAAGCTCGAAGGCTAGTACTCATTCCAATAAAGTTTTTCCAGTAATTACTTACCTGAGCATGTTTACTGAAATATTTAATTTGAGTAGCATCATTTTTTGCCATACCAACTTCATACATATCTAGTTTTGCTCTTCTTACTTTAATTCGAGTAGGGTATTCTACATCAATTTTGTGAGCAATACCATACGAAGAAAGGTAACGTTCCGTGCTTCCTGGAAAACCCATAATCATGGAAAAGTCTCCTTTTTTGGTTCCTTTTAAATTAACTGGAAGGTGATGTTTAGGTTTCATTGGAACATTATCTGCAGAGTATTTTGCCGGGTTGTTATCCTTATCCGTATATATTCTAAACATAGTAAAATCTCCAGTATGACGAGGCCACATCCAGTTATCCGTGTCGCCGCCAAATTTACCTACAGATGAAGGGGGAGCTCCAACCAATCGAATATCGCCATATACTTTATAAACAAACATGTAATATTCGTTTCCTTTATAAAAGCTTTTAATAACAGCAGAAAGGCTTTTGTCTTTGTCAGAATTTGCTTTTCTAAGGCTGTCCATAATTGGACGAACTGCTTTTGCTCTTTCTTCCAAACTCATTTCATCAGTCACATTTGATAACACCAATTTGGTGACGTCTTCCATGTGATCTAGAATGGATACTTTGAAATTGGCAGGAATTTCTTCACTGCGTTTCATTGCCCAAAAACCATCTCTTAAGTAGTTGTGCTCTTCTGTAGAATTTTTTCTAACTTCTCCAACTCCACAATGATGGTTGGTTAAGAAAAGACCTTCTTTAGAAATGATTTCTCCGGTACAGAAGTTTCTTCCGGGTGAACCAAGACCTAAGATAGCATCTTTTAAACTAGAATTGTTTACGCTGTAAATTTCTTCAGGGGTAAGTTTTAATCCCGCTTTCTGCATGTCAACATAGTTCAATCGTTTGATGAACATAGGTAACCACATGCCTTCGTCTGCTTTTGCGTTAGGTGAAAAGGCAAGCCAACCGGCTAATAATACTAATGTAATTTTCTTAATCATTCTTTTTATTTTAATTCCACTTTATATTTTCCCTTATTTATTTCGGGACGACAAACATATATAAATATCAAACTCTTAATAATGACTTTGGTGAGGATTGGAAATAAGAATGGAAGAGCGGTAGGCTTTGCTTTTATAATTATGAAAAATCTTAGGATTTCCTTCTTAAATTCCATGGTTACCGAAACAAACATTCATCTATCTTTGGCGTTCTGTACTCAACTTAAAGGCAATAGTAAAAGAGATGTCTGAAATTTTAAAAAAGTAGAATATTTAACTAAAACCAACAAAGGAGATGTAACAGTAAATTGGTCTTACGAAGAAGATGATGAAGACATGCTTGAAGCTGGAGAAGATTATGATATTATCATAAATATCCCTTTCAACTTTGTATCTGTAGAAGAATTATGATTAAAACGTTATTAACTTTCGGCATCGCCTTATTCACACTGAATACGATAGCTCAAGTCAACAAAACAGAAGATTTTTCAGCTAAAAACCTGACAGTAGTTTTGAAAACAAAGGCACCAGGAATGTTCTCTAAAATTGAAAAAGGAAATATTCTAATTCTCAAAATAAAAAACGGGAATTCGGCTTCACAAAACGTTTCTTTTAAAATTCTTGAATATATGGATGGTATTGTAAAATCGGAATCCGATGCTATTACGAACTGCATAAAAGCCAATAAAAAGAAAAAAATAAAAGTACACTTGGAGAATTCCGATTCGGAAGACTCTTACGATTGGATTTTCTCGAATGTAACTGTTTCTGAAACGGAACTTTGCCCAAAAAAGTAACTTAGAAATGCGAAATGCTTTTCTCGATTTATTTGGTCTTACTCATGGAGCAACCGATGTGGAAATAAAAAAACGATACCGTGAGCTTGTACTACAACTTCATCCGGACGTAAACGATTCACCAAACGCTGAGGCGCAATTTCGACTTATTCAAAAAGCTTATGAATACCTAAGCGATGAAAGCAAGCAATTGGATGGAATGTACAGCCAATACAATCAAGCAAAACAAACTAAAAAAGGCGATACTGGAACTTCAGAGTTATCTCCTGAAGAAAAGCGTGCCGAAATGGCAAAACGGGCTCGTGAGTTTTCTAAAGTAGCTCACAAAGAGGCGAAACAAGTTGAACAAGATGTGTTTGATATGCTCACAAGTAAAATGCCTTGGCTAGCTGTTCGAGTTTTGTCATTTTGTTTTGTTCTGTTTGGAGCTTTTGTTTTAATAGATTTTTGGCTGCCCTTGCAGGGCAATATGAAAAAAGTAGAACACAAAGTTTTCTATGAATTATTTGATAAAAAGACTGTCTTTTTTAACGATGGAACGCAGGAAGATGTGAATGAAGCTGCTTTTCTAGCTTTAGGGAAAGGTGATTCTTTGAGTTTTGAATATACTATGATGTTACAAGAATTTGAAGGGTATAGAATTATTCGAAGAACAAAAGGGCCGATTTTTATTGATGGTAAATTCAATCTTTTGGATTATTACCCCTTGTTTCCTGCATTGTTTATCTTGCCTTTATTTTTGCTTTTTTATAAGAAAAACGAGGTAAAATTTTACCTTTTATATCTGGCCTGTTTTTCGATATATCCGGGTTTGCTATTACATTATTTATTAAAAGAAGATAAGCTCAAATACTTGCTTCAGTTTTTTTTAAGTTTGTTTTGATCTAATAACTCAACACTTTCTAAAGTTGCAGCTACAACCGAAACTATAGCAATAAAGCCTGCCAACAACGAACCTAAAAATGGAATTAGCAATACAAGCGCCATTGGCGTGCCAAGAGACATAGCCGAACCACTGTGATTTCTAATGAATTTTATGCTTTTAGAAACACCAATTCCCCTCCTTTCTAAAGTATAATCTACCATCGAAAACCCGTAAAAATAGGCGGAGATAAAAAGCAAAACAAAGGGTAAAATCAATCCCAAAGGAGGAATTAAACTAAATGCCAAAAGGACAATAATTAAAACCAACTCCATCGAAAAATTCCTTAAAGTTACAGCAACACTGCGCATTATATCGTTCAAAAATTGGAGCATGGAAAAAGGGTAAGAAGCCCCATTTAGTTTTTCTTCTGTTTTTTGAGATAATAAAGTAAGGACAGGGGATAGGAGAATTAGAATTAAATAACCACCTAAATAGGCGAAAAGAAGGAAGTATAAAACCCTCAAGGAAAGCCAAACTATTGCATAAACAACAGTAAAGATCCATCCATCTTTATCCATGCCCCAATCCATATTCTTGAGCACTTCATTGGTGTAGTTTAATAGATAGTCAGAAAATTGCCCTGCCAAGTTGAAGCCGCCAACCCATAATATTAAGTTGAGTAAAATTGGAAATACAAAAAACCAGATTAACCGATGTTTAAACATAAACCCCAATGCCATAGGGAATTTGGCTATACCGCTGAAATAGCCGGAAAAAAGACGATATAGTTTTGAGTTTTTAATGGGATGTTTTATTTGTTCTTAAAGTCGTTTCCAAATTTAGTTTTAAAAGTAAAAAAGATAACAGAAACCCAACAATAATTTTCAAAGCGAAAGAGCAAGCTTTTTCATTGAAATTGGCATTTATTTTGAGGTCGTAAATATAAAATTCAATTCAAATTTACACCTTTGGAATAACCAAAATACTCACAACCAACCTATCTTCGCGCCATCAAAAAAAACACTATGAATTCGATTAAAGCTATTTCGCCTATTGATGGTAGATATTCTTCCAAAACAAAAGATTTACAAGAATATTTTTCGGAATATGCTTTGTTTAAATATCGCACACAAGTTGAGGTAGAATACTTTATAGCGCTTTGTGAAATGCCATTACCACAACTTGCGAGTTTTGATAAAAGTAGGTTCGATGAATTGAGAAAAACCTATATTGATTTCACTCCCGAAGATGCAATTGCGATTAAAGAAATTGAAAAAGTAACCAACCACGATGTAAAAGCGGTAGAGTATTTTTTAAAAGATAAATTTGATGAGCTTGGAATTGGAGAATCTAAAGAGTTTATCCATTTTGGACTTACATCACAAGATATAAATAACACAGCAAATCCAATGTTGATTCGCGATGCAATTGATACTGTTATTCTGCCAGAAATTAGACGAGTTCGAACTATTTTAGGAACTTATGCTCACGATTGGAAGGATATTGCAATGCTTGCCAGGACTCACGGACAACCGGCTTCTCCAACAAGATTAGGTAAAGAGATTTATGTTTTTTGTGAGCGTATTGATCAACAATTACACTATTTTGAAAACATTCCTGTAGCCGCTAAATTTGGCGGTGCAACTGGAAATTTTAATGCTCACTTTGTGGCATACCCAAACATAGACTGGGTTGAATTTGGAAATCATTTCTTGGAGGATTATTTGGGATTAGATCGTTCTCAAACAACGACTCAAATTGAACATTACGATCATTTTGCCGCCCTGTGTGATTTGTTTAAGCGAATAAATACAATTTTCATTGACCTCAGTCGAGATATATGGACCTATGTTTCTAACGACTATTTCAAACAAAAAATTAAAAAAGGAGAAATTGGTTCATCGGCTATGCCGCATAAAGTAAACCCGATTGATTTTGAAAATGCGGAAGGAAATCTAGGAATAGCAAATGCCATTTTTGAGCATTTAAGTGCTAAACTTCCCATAAGTCGATTGCAGCGTGATTTAACTGACAGTACAGTTCTACGAAATGTAGGGGTTCCTTTCGGAAACAGTTTAATTGCCTATAAATCGCTTGAAAAAGGGCTTGGTAAATTGCTGTTAAACGAAGCGGCATTTCGTGCCGATTTAGAAAATAACTGGGCAGTTGTGGCTGAAGCAATTCAGACAGTTTTGCGTAGAGAAGCTTTTCCTAAACCATACGAAGCGCTTAAAGAGTTGACCCGTAATAACGAAAAAATTACAGGTGAATCTATTCAGAATTTTATTGATGGATTAGATGTATCGGATCAAATTAAAACGGAATTAAAGGCGATTACACCTTGGAATTTTACCGGTATTCAGTTGGTAAATTAAGTTGATTAATTAAGTGATAAAATCCAAATAATTATCAGGGTTGATTACTTGAAATTTTGCTTTTGGATATCCATTTTTCCAACCGCCCGGTACTTTTACTTTTTTCTTCGGGTTCCATTTGAATTCATATCCACTTAACTCACCATTTTCTTCTTCTACTAAATCAATTTCTTGTTGGTCATAGGTTCTCCAGAAATAGTAATTTGTTCTTTTATTTGTATAATCATTAAATTTAATACGCTCTGACATTAAGTAGTTCTCCCAAAGCTCGCCTTTGTCAGTTCTAAAATTCAGTTTATTAAAGTTTCGGATAACTGCATTTCGAATTCCATTATCGTAAAAATACCATCTACTTGATTTACTTACTTCTTTTCGAAGATTTCTACTGTAACCCCGTACTTGGTATATGACAAATACTTTTGATAATAAATCGAGATAGGATTCAATGGTATTTCTAGAAATGCCAGTTAAGTTGTTGGCTAATTCCGCCACATTCACTTCTTTCCCTACCTGGAAGGCAATGAGACGAAGCAAATCTAAAATTTTATCAGCTTTTTTTATTCCAGCATATTCTAAAATATCTCGGAGTAAGAAGGAATTTACCAAACCTTCTAAATATTCCGCTTTTTCATCCCAATCTGGGTATTGTTCAAGTTCAGGATACCCCCCGAAAATTAGTCGTTCTTCTAGTTTAGCCACTGTTTCTAAATAGTCTTCTTGTGGTGCAAATTCTAATTGTGCCAGTGGGTGCAGTCTCAAAGTGTTTTCTCGTCCAACGAGAGGTTCACCCAGTTTATTATTTAAGTCAAATACGGAAGAACCGGTTGCAATAACTCGAATACCTTTTATTTCATCAACTATTAGTTTTAGTTTTTGTCCTATTTCTGGGATTTTTTGTGCTTCGTCAATGACTAGTAGTTTTTTATTTCCAGCTATTTTTTTGAAATTTTCTATTGATCGTTCGGCAAATGCATCAATAGTTTTCTGATCTTCACCATTAAAAAGTAGGTATTCGTTAGAAGAAAAATCTTCTAAATATTTTTTGATAAGTTCAGTTTTTCCAACTCTTCTAGCGCCAATTAGAATCAATACTTTCTGTGGTCTTACTTTCTTTCTAAATGCGTTTGATATTGCTCTTGTGAGATGGGTATCCTCCATAATTCAATGTTTATCTGGTGCGCAAGTTACAATATGTTTTACTTAACTTGTGCGAATTAACGTTAATTGGTTGAATACACTGAACGAATTAACGTTAATTGATTGAATGGTGTACTGATGTTTTAGTCTTAAATTGTTCTTAAATCGAATAGATCCACTTAATCCTTTATTACTTGGGCACTTGAGTTTTTCTTAATTTCAATTTCTAAAATTGCTGGATTTCCTCGGTAGCGAATAATTCCACTTCCTTGCTGGTTTGCCTTAAATTCATCGGTGACGTTTACGTTTATAAACCCAGTTCCTCTTGAGCTTACGTTTGTTTTTTTGGAAATAAAATCAAAAGCATAAATATGGCCAAACGAACTTTCATCAATGTTAAAAAAAACACAAGTTCCACTTAAATTTATAGTTGGAGTGCCGGTATATGCCTTAAGAGTTAGGTTTTTAAACTCTCCATTTAAATTTAGTTTTACTCCACATTCTCTAATTTCAACCAAAAGGTTATCTGAGACTAATTTGCCTGAATTATCTAAACTTCCAGGATTGATTAGAACAATTTTCTGGAGTGAGCCAACTCCAATTTCCAGGGTTATATTCTTATTATAATTACTTAAAAAATCGCATTTATTCTGGTTTTCAATTCTCAATGTATCGTTTACTATTTCATGAACTACATTTTCTAATATTCCTTCTCCTCCGCTTATTTTGACGGTATATGAAGAATCTTGAATCAGTTTAATTTTAAAATCACCAGTTATTCTAATGCTATGAAAACTATTGAGTTGTACTTTTTTTTCGCTTACGTCGCCTACTTTTTTGGCGCATTTAGTACAACTGATAAAGCTCATGCAAAAGATTAAAAATCCAATACCAAGAGGATATGTTTTTAGTCTTTTCATTTTTTAAACTTGTATCCAATACCCCAGCGTATGTGATCTGCTCGGGCCCAATGAGTGAACAGAACTGTACTAATAATAATGCGGTCTTTAATTAAAAAACGAGATCCAAATTTGTGATAAAACACTTCGTTTTGTAGCGTGTTATCTATCACATAAGCTCCCATTCCCAAGAGAATGGAGATTGAGCCAATGGTTTGATGGTAGGTTAAATTCAGTCCACTTTGAAATGCAGAATTGTTTCTTTTGCTGGGGTCAACCGATATTTCAATTTCACGAGCATAAGCTGTGTTGTAAATAAGGTCGACGCCGCCACTTAATTTCCACTTGGAACTCCAAAGTCTGGCATAATTTAGTTCTAAAGAGTATGCAGGATAAGTGCTATTGTCATTAACGCTATATGCTTTAAATCCAACGTTTGAGATTAGAGTTAGCTCATTTTTTTCATTTAGTTTAAGTTTCTTTTTATCCACTTTACTTAGTTTTTCAAATGGTACTTCATCTCTGAATTTGTAAATAAAACCAAGGTTTGCCGAAGGTAGATTGAGGCCAAGGTTTGGGTATTTAAAAGCAGAATTGCTCCAATGATGAAAGCTAACCCCGAAAGTCATTGCCAGTTTTGGAGAAAAGTAATATTCACCCATTAGTTTAATTGCTGCAAACAAATTTATATGGGAACCAATCGTGTTGTTTTCGTAATTGTTTTGTGGGTCAAATTTTTTAGTAATCCAACCCAAACCCCATCCCCAAGATGTTTTGAGCTTGAATTTTTCCGTATTTACCAATGGGAAAAGCAAGTAGCCATTGAGCCCAAATCCTGTTCCCATAATGTCGTAATTCCCGGTTCCAGTTGCTAAAAATGAAATACCGACTTTGGGGTTATTGTAAATTTTCCCCCAATCCTTTTCGTTGTTGCTTTGTCTTTCTATACTCATTTCAAAACCCTGGGCTAGCTGTTTAGGAATGTGCTGCATTTTACTTCTGTGTGCCAACATAAACCCTAAATTATAAGATGCTTTTATGTTAAGTCCTAAAGGTTTGGAGGTGTTTGAGTCCACTTTGTTTCCCAAACAGGTAAGGCTACCAAAAAACAGAACGAAGGCTAGGTAAATCCAGTATTTTTGCAAGAGTTTGAGATAAAAAATTCGGACTCAAATGTATTCATTTTACACCCAAATTAAATACGGTTATGGACTCTAGATTAGTTGCTTTTGAAAGGCTTTTGAACATAATGGACGACCTTCGTGAAAAATGCCCATGGGATCAAAAGCAAACCATGGAAACTCTAAGAAAACTTACTATAGAAGAAACTTATGAATTGGCAGATGCCATTTTAGAAAAGGATTCAGAAGAAATAAAAAAGGAGATAGGCGATTTGATGCTACATCTCGTTTTTTATGCGAAAATTGGAAGTGAACAAAATGAATTTGACATGGCCGATGTGCTAAATTCTATATGTGAAAAATTAATTTTCAGACACCCACATATTTATTCTGATGTAGAAGTCAGCGGGGAAGAAGAAGTAAAAAGCAATTGGGAGAAACTGAAACTTAAAGAAGGTAGAAAAAGCGTGTTAGAAGGGGTGCCAAAATCATTGCCTGCCATGGTAAAGGCCAATCGTATTCAAGAAAAGGCTAGGGGAGTTGGTTTCGATTGGGACAACAAAGATCAAGTTTGGGAAAAAGTACACGAAGAACTTGAAGAATTGAAACACGAAGTTGACTCAGGAGCGCCATTGGAAAAGATGGAAGACGAATTAGGCGATGTTCTGTTTTCAGTTATAAACTATGCTCGTTTTATTGATATTGACCCTGAAAGTGCATTGGAAAGAACGAATAAAAAATTCATAAAACGCTTCCAATATTTAGAAGTAAAGGCCAAAGAACAAGGAAGAGATATTCATGATATGACATTGAGTGAAATGGATGCCATTTGGGAAGAAGCGAAGGGGAAGTGAATTTACAGAAACTTGTTTTTTTGTAATTTCTATTCTTAAATATCTCCAACTATTTAAGTAAATTTAGAAAGGAAAAGAGAAAATCAACAAACGACCTTATCCATTTTCACATCATGACTTTCAGTCGGCACCGATTCTACAAATTGCTCTTTAAAACAAACCGCCACTTTTTCTGCGTTGGGGTAGTTTGCTAAAAACGTATCGTAATAACCACCTCCATATCCGAGTCTACTCAGAGATTTATCAAAAGCTGCTCCTGGAATGATGCAAAGGTCTATTTGTCCTGTATATTCTTTGTTGCTTGTTGGATGTGTAGTGCCAAAAACTCCATTTTCAACTTCATTCAAAGAGGTTAAAATTCTGTTTTCAAGTTTTCTTTTAGGCAATGTTTTGGGTGCAATGACTTTTATTTTATTTTGTAAAAGCCATTCAATGAGCGAATTTATATTCACTTCGCTGAGCATGGGAAGAAAACAATGTACAGTTTGATATTTGTTATCTGATTGTATAAATAGATTAATTAATTCCTTACAAATTCTTTGAGATTCTTCGTTTCTGTAAATCGTAGAAAGCTCGTTTCGAGCAAGTAGCATTTTTTTTCGAAGAGTTTTTTTAGTTTCCATTTATCTATTTTGTTTGGGTTAGTTTCCTAAATCCAGTAAATCGATTTTATGTCCTATTCCAGTTTTTACCATTTGTTTTTCAATTTCATGAAACCCATCTTTGCTTGCCGATTTGGTGATTTTACCATTTTCTAAAAGGTGAATATAATCACAGTTTTCACTCATCGTTGAAAAGATATGAGAAGAGAGTACGATAGTTTTACCAAGAGATTTGAGCTTGTTTAGCAATTCGTGAATGAGGATGTTGCTGTGAATATCAACACCGTTAAAAGGTTCGTCCAAGATAAAAATGTTATTTTTTTGAAGTAAAATGGCAGTCAAGGCAAGTTTCTTTTTCATGCCTGTAGAATAACTTTCAGCGTATCTGTCTAAGGGTAACTCAAATAGGTTTTTTGATTTAGGATCCTCAATTTTTATTTTGCGCGCGTTGCATAATAGCTGCAAGTATTCTAACCCAGTTATTTTAGATAGAAACGGAGGATTTGTCTCCAAAAATCCTGTTACGTTTTTAATAATACCATTGGAATATTCTATGTTTCCATCGAAGCTTTCAAGCCCTGCAATGCAACGAAATAATGTTGTTTTCCCAGCACCATTTTCTCCGACTATGCCATTTATTTCACCGGGTTTAAAACTCAAATTAATGTTTTTTAAAACCACATTATTGCCAAATGATTTTGATAAACTGTCTATTTTAATCAAGGTAACAGGGGGGTTAAGTTTCTCTTAGCTTTAAAATAAAACAAAGGAATGGTGAAAATAAGAAGTGGAGGGAGGAGAATGCTAACGCCTAATATTAGGGCAGTTGTTATATTTAATTCGGATGGGAAAAATGCGTATTTCCCCAAAAGACTCACCAATACAGACAAAATTCCTAGCACTTCTATAATAACTAAAATATGGATCTGACTTGGGTTGAAGAACGAAACTATTGCTATTAATGGAAGAGTCAATACCAGACAGTATAAAAACGCGGTTTTTGACTTTGTGAAAATAAATTCTTTTGGTTTTTCCTTATAAATCCACACAAAGAATTTTGGTTCTGGTTTGGAATAAAAGGATATGACAATAAAAAACAAAAGGATTAATGCGAAAGCGCCAATATTAAAATTCTCAACTTTAATGGAAATAAATGCCAAAACATAACTTCCTAAAAGTGTTAGAACCTGTGTTCTAAAACCCGCAATAAATTCAAAAGGCTTTTTTGAAAATGGTGTAGGAATAACAAGTTGAAAATAATTTTTATTATTTAAAAATGAGAGGCCAATACCAAGAACAAAGATAAAACTTGCAAGGACAAACTCTTGATTAAAAAGTAAAAACCCCAAAAAGGGAAGGGCCAAAACCAAGTTTTCAATTACCCGAATTATTTTATAATCCTTTTTGGTAAAGAGTTGCCGAAGAATGCCGTTTCTTGTTTTACTTCCTAAAAGGTTAACTAATGAAAAGTAAGAAATGGCATAGATGTAATTGGCATAGGCTGATTTTTGAAATAAGAAAAAAGAAATGGCAAAGAAAAGAGCTAATCCAATTCCAATTCCAAAGTAGGGGTTAAGCCCCTCATCTCTAATGTGTCTTAACAGACGTTTTAGTTGTAGTTTAAAAAAAAACTTCAAAATGGATTCGAACTCTTCAAGATTAATCTTCGTTTTAGAACAGAGCGAAACTAATAAAGAGATGGAAGAGATTAATTTATATCGCGTTAATTTTTACCATCGGTAAAAATTTTCTTTTAACCTATTTCTTTCTAAAATAAATGGTAACCGGAACTCCAGTAAAATTATAAGTTTCTCTCAATTTATTTTCTAAAAACCGTTTGTAAGGCTCTTTAATGTACTGAGGTAAGTTGCAATAAAAAGCAAAAGTTGGATAGTGAGTTGGCAATTGTGTTACGTATTTTACTTTTATATATTTTCCTTTGATCGCAGGTGGAGGTTGAAACTCCATAATCGGCAAAAAGAAATCGTTTAGTGCGCTTGTTTTTATTTTTTGTGTTCTTCTTTTAAAAACATCAACTCCTACTTCCAAGGCTTTGTGAATTCTTTGTTTGTCTTTGACCGAAATAAACAAAATATCTACATCAGTAAAAGGCTCCATTTTTTCTTTTACGTGGCGTTCAATGTCTCTTGCCAAGTTTGTGGCTTTTTCATCAATTAAATCCCATTTATTAATAAGGATAATTATTCCTTTATTGTTCTTGTGAGCAAGATGAATGATGTTGAGGTCTTGAGATCCAATTCCTTCTTTAGCATCAATCATTATATAACAAACATCGCATTTTTCGATGGCTCTAATAGCTCTCAGAACAGAATAAAATTCTAAATCTTCGTGAACTTTCTTTTTCTTTCTAATACCAGCTGTATCTACCAAGGCGAAATCAAAACCAAAAGAATTGAATCTAATATCATTCGTATCCCGAGTGGTTCCTGCAATTGGAGTTACAATATTTCTTTCTTCGCCAATAAGTGTATTAATAAAAGAAGATTTTCCAGCATTCGGTCGTCCAACAACGGCAAATCGAGGAAGTCCTTCTAATTGATCTATAAATTCTTCTTCTGGTAATCCAGCAACTAAAGCATCTAATATTTCGCCAGTGCCAGAACCATTAATAGAGGAAACGCAGAAATACTCGCCTAATCCAAGAGAGTAAAACTCTACGGCATCAGCTATTCTTTCATTGTTATCTACCTTATTTACAACTAAAAAAACAGGTTTGTTGGTTTTTCTTAGCATGTTGGCTACATCATTATCAAGATCAATTATTCCTGTAGTAACATCCACAACAAAAACAATAGCGTGTGCTTCTTCAATAGCAATTTCAACTTGTTTTCGGATTTCAACATCAAACAATTCTTCGGAGTTACCAATGTAACCTCCGGTGTCAATTAAGTTAAATTCAGTAGCATTCCATTCCGTTTTCCCGTAATGTCGGTCGCGAGTAACCCCGCTATACTCATCTACAATGGCGTCTCTGGAGCCAACCAAACGATTAAAAAAAGTAGATTTACCTACATTGGGACGGCCTACTATTGCGACAACAACACTCATTCGAAATTTATTTTTATTGAAATTTGCCTAAAGATTTTAGGGCTGCAAAGAAAGGTGAAATACCAAGGTAGAAGGTGCAATTTTTAACTTTAGAATATAATGTTTAAAATCTTCGATTTTTTATGCAATTACGAGGAAAACTTAAGCTAGAATTTTCTTTAGTTCAAATACCCAAATCGCTTCAACGTGTTTGATTTATTCCTCCAATCTTTACTCACTTTTATATATAATTTTAGAAATACTTTTTTATCCAAAAACGATTCCATGTCTTTTCTTGCTTCGGTTCCAACTCGTTTAAGGCCCAGTCCTTTATGCCCAATAAGAATTCCTTTCTGGCTTTCTCGTTCTACATAAATTTCGGCTCTTATTCGGGTAATATCTTCGGCTTCTTCAAACTCGGTAATTTCTACTTCACAGGAATAAGGAATTTCTTTTTTATAATGGAAAAATATTTTTTCTCGAATAATTTCAGACATAAAAAAGCGCATTGGCTTGTCGGTCATTTCTTCTTTAGGAAAATACTCTGGAGATTCTGGTAAATTAGATTTGATACAATCCAAGACAGCGTCCACGTTAGCACCATGTAAAGCACTTATTGGAATTATTTGAGCTTTGGGAAGAATTTCCTGCCAATATTCTACTTTTTCTTCAACTTCTTCCTGATTTGAAAGGTCAATTTTATTTAATACCAAGATAATTGGTACTTCAAGGCTTTTAATTCTTTCAAAAATCTTTTCATCTTTTATCGCCTGCTCACCAATTTCTATTACTAGTAAAAGGACATCGGCATCACTTAAACTGTTTTGTACAAATTGCATCATTCCTTCATGCATTTTGTACGCTGGGTTCAGAATTCCTGGAGTGTCAGAGTAGACAATTTGAAAGTCTTCACCAGAAACAATGCCTTGAATACGGTGTCGGGTGGTCTGTGCTTTTGAAGTAATGATGGATAATTTCTCTCCAACTAATTGATTCATAAGGGTTGATTTGCCCACATTTGGGTTTCCAATGATGCTTACAAAGCCTGCGTGATGTTTCATTAAATTTTTTTTATGAATTGAAAGTGCAAAAGTAAAGAAAAGAGTATATTTGCAGCGCGAAATCAACACCAAAAGACATATCGCGGGATGGAGCAGTTGGTAGCTCGTCGGGCTCATAACCCGAAGGTCGTAGGTTCGAGTCCTGCTCCCGCAACTAGAAGGCCCTTTCAATATTTTGGAAGGGCTTTTTTTATTTTAAAATATGGCTTGGACTTTACGTAAGTCATAGGTTCGCCACGAAAGATTTCGTGGGCTCACGCAATAAGAGAGCAACATAAGTGCAACATTTACTTCAATTTAATAAATATATTTCTGAAGCATTTTAAATTCTGGAATTTTCTTCTGTTTTTTAGGTTCTCAACAGGTGCTTTTTTTCCAAGTTAAAATAGGGCTAATATTAATAGAGAGAATTGATTAAAACCAAAAAGCAATACCTCCTTTCATTTTTAATGAAAAAAGGTATTGAATCGTTAGAAGCGCGGAACAACATTAAGAGCTCTTTAGATTGAAAACATTAGACAGATACTATGAAATACTTCTTTACACTTTTTGCTTTGTCATTTGCCTTTGCTAGCTTTTCTCAGGTAGACTCCACTATTTGGGAAAATACAGAAACAATTACTACAGAGACTTATGAATTTAAGGTGCCCACGGTTTGGAGGAATCAAGGAGAAATGTTAACTAAAGGAAGAGGACCTGAACAGTTTTTTGAAGCAAGTGGTAAAGGATTGCCAGTAACTTATAACAATGGACCTGTTATTGTGTCTGTGTTTCTTGTAAAACTCAATGAAACAAACTTAAAAGATGCAAAAAAGGGAATTATTAAGGGCTACTTTGAAAACCCAGATAGAGTTTTTAAAAAGAAAAAGGATTACGAAGAAGAATCGATAACTCTTTCCGATAAGAATGAAGCAGTATTACTTAACACTAGATTTTACAGGAAATCTAAAGGACTTAATCAGTTCCGATATGACTTAGTAACTTTTTCGGATGAATATGACACAGCTTATATGTTTACCGTGTCAATTCAATTTTCAGATGACACATACAATTTTGAAGAAGAGTATTTTTTAAAAGAGTATGCAAAACAACTTTATGAAACCTTCAAATGGAAATAAATAATAAACGTTTGTTAATACCAAATAAAACCCATTGAAAACGGTTTTTATTTAACCGTTACCCAACATAAAAGAACCAAAAGAAATAGGCTTCGTTTTGAACTTCATTCTCTCAGAGTTATCCATTTTTGGAGACTCTGAGCATGCAACATGCTAACTCAAATTAACTGCTGTTCAGAGTTTCTTTAAAAGATAACTCAGAGGGGTACCAAGCTTGACAATTTGGGGAGATAATACCACAAGAAATAGTACGAAAGTTTTTAATTTCAAATTCCGATTGGAAGCTAAACATTACAATGTTTCTCTAATAAAGTACCCTTTTAAAAATTGGGGTTAGAATTACTATTTCACATATAGAAATTATATATCGTTGCTAAGAGTTTTTAATCTGTAATTTCGCGCCCCTATTAGAAAAAACACCCCCCATGAAACGTATTAATCAATACAAGAAATTGTTCCATGTTGAGCAACAAATAGAATTGTCTGCATTAAAAAAAACATACAGAAACTTAGTTAAAGAATGGCATCCAGATAAGTTTCAAGAAGGAGATGAAAAAGCTGCTGAAGCAGAAGTAATGAGTCGTCAGGTAATTGATGGTTACCACTTTTTAATTAGTATTGCTCCAGAAACAAAGGCAAAATCTTTAGAAGAATATACTAAAACAAGCACAGTTTCTGGCATTTCTGGTTTTCAACACAAAGGTTTGTTGTTAGAAATCACTTTTGCTGATGGAACAACTTACGAGTACTTTGGTGTTCCGAAAACAGTTTTTCAAAAGTTCGTTAACTCAGGTAAGCAAATGCGCTTTGCTAAAAGAAACATCTTTAATTCATACATCTACCGTAAATCAAAAAAAGGTACCGAAGAGTAATTTCTTTTATTTAAAACATTTCATTCTCTCAGAGTCATTCATGTTTGGAGACTCTGAGCATGCAGCATGCTAACTCAAATCAACTGCTGTTCAGAGTTTCTTTAAAAGATAACTCTGAGGAGGATTCATAACACATTTCTTAAATCTATTGTTCGTACTTTTCGAGTTCCATCTTCGAGAGGGAATCCCAAGGGGGAAGTAATGGAAATGAAAGCATTGGGTAACAATTAAGCATTCGGCGAGGCGATAGCCCAGCGTTGAAGACTCTGTTGAATAATCCTAACCCCCACTAAGCTTACCACATACTCAATAGAAAGTAGAATCTAAGTTGTCATATGATAGCTGTCAAGGCTTTGTTTTTACAAAGCTGTAGACAAACTTTATTGCAACTGTAAAGAATGAAAAAAGAAACCTCTGCTATTAAGTAGGAGTTTTGTTTTTAGGAAGCGTAAGCTTGGCTTTTTTTTTCGCCTTTTCAGAAGCAAGATAAGTGCAACATTTACTTAAATTTAATAGGGGTAATTCTGTAGCATTTGAAATTCTGGAACTTTCTTCTGTTTTTTAAGTTCTCAACAGGTGCTTTTTTTTCAAGTTAAAATAGGGCTAATATTAATGAAGTGAATTGATTAAACCCAACAAGCAGATCCTCCTTTCATTTTTAATGAAAAGTGTACTAGAATCATTAGAAACACTGAACAACATTAAGAGCTATTTAGATTGAATATATTTGTGGTTGCCACAAGGCGGATATAGGTGATATTACCTATATCGAATTGTTATAGGGCATTAAAGAAATGAAACTAAAAACATTCATAATAGCAATTGGAATTTTGACTTGTACAACTACATTGTTTGGACAAGAAAGGGAACTAATGCCTATTGACGAGATTAGGGAAGTAATAAAATTAGCAATTGACTTACCTGAATTACAACAGTATTATCACAATAAGACTGACTCTTCAAGGATACCTTTGATTATTAATGAGTATGGACTTATTAATTCTGAAAATATGGAAGGAATTAAAAAGTTTGGAAAAGAAATAGTGATAATTAGTGAATCCGAGATAAATGAAAAAGGGATTAAAAATTACCTACATATTGGAGATTGGACTTATGGTGGATATGCTTTGAGACTTCAACTCTCATACGTAATTGAAGGAATTTTAATCAATTATCGATTTGTGAAAATAGAAGGAAAATGGATAATTGAGAACTCATTAATAATGGAAGAATAAAAAACGCCCTACAACAAAAAATAAAAACCATTGAAAACGGTTTTTATTTAGCCGTTCGACATTCAATTTAATATTTTGATTTCCGTTTAATTTTCGAGTATAAACTATTAATATTCGCTTGTAATTCCATTCAATTCTAATTTTTTTCAAAATATCGTTATTCAACTGTCAGACTGAGATGCTA
>Ga0307998_1000621_pt1 | contig 19950 bp, 14 predicted proteins | sample Davwhametageno37_FD_203147 | JGI IMG/M metagenome (GOLD analysis project Ga0307998, IMG submission 203147) | Marine microbial communities from Davis Island wharf, Antarctic Ocean - #37 | ecosystem: Environmental > Aquatic > Marine > Unclassified | place: Antarctic Ocean: Davis Island wharf... | reverse complement strand
GTTACAAATAAGTCACAATGACTGATATTCCATATTCTGGAAAACCACACCTTAATTTGGACTTCCTCCATTTCAACACATCCTGAAATAAGGTTTATATATTTAATTATCAGTAAACTACAGCGCAACCCACTTTCTATGGCACGCCCTTTATTGTGTAGTCAGTAACAAAACAATATTGACTATGAAAAAGATTTTTACAAGTGACCTAAATGTTCTGATCCTACTTTATGCTCCGATAAATTATTCAGTTCAAATCTTTGACCCATTTAATAAATTGGTAGAAGACGAGGAGATGATTTGGTTCAATGGAGATGCAAATGAAAATATACTCATCAGCTTAGGGAATGAGATTCAAGAATATCGCGGAAAACAATTACCAGATTTCGACCAAGTTTTCAATTTTGGCAAAGGCCTAAAACACACGCATAAGTTTGCTAGAAGTTTTTCATTTTTAAACGATCAAGAACAGAGGATCCGCTGGTACTTTCCCGAAGGAAAAATTTCTTCCGTATTGCCTTTTTACAATAGCGCTGGTTTACGAGGAAAAGTGATTTCAAGCTCAATAAAACTTGCCCAACTTTTCAATGCTTCTAGCTTCGTTGCATCTGGTAGGTTTCAGATTTTGAGTCAACAGCCTCTTAAAGTAGAAACTCTTTCAAATATTACTTCGAAAGACACTTACAGTATTTTAAGTGGAGCGAGAAGCGCACAGCGTACCGTTTTGTTAGCATTATTACAAGGAAAAAAAGTTACAGATTTTATTAAAATTCCTCTTTCAAAAACATCAATAGAAACCTTAACTAGAGAGAAAAACGTACTTAGAAAATTAAGTGAAATACAAACCAGAACCTTTGCGCATGCGAATGATGGATCTGCCCACCCGTTAATTCTAAAAACTAATAATCTGCAAAAAAATGAAAGAATAAAAACTAAAAAGCTAACCCAACAGCATATCGACACAATTCTTGAGTTTGCAAATAGGAACCCACTTGTAACCAGAATTGAGAATACCGCTGTTTGGGGGAATTCAATGAGTAATATGTCTAAAATGAAACAAGATGAAAACGAAGCAATAAAATCACTTTATGAACAAATAAGATTACTTAAGCATACTATAAACAAAGACCAGTTAGTACTTTCTTCAGCTTGCCATGGTGATTTTACACCGTGGAATATTTTCCACTCTAAACACGGTTTAGCTCTTTATGACTGGGAATTATATTCTGAAAGCGCACCCCCACTATACGATCTATTCCATTTCATTTATCAACGAGGAATATTAATGCACCAGGAAAGTCCGCAACAAATCGAGAAACACTTAATAAATGCTTTAAAAAATTTCCCAGAGTTAAATGATCATTTAACTCAATACAAATTGAACTTTACTACTTGTCACCAATTGTATTTACTAAAAACAGCTAGCTATTTTGGAGCTCTATATTCAGCTTCCTATTTAACTATACAGCACAAATGGCAAATAGAAACTTGGTCAAAAGCGATTCAACAATTAGTCGCTCAAAAAGAAAAAGCAACTGAACGAGCAACATTTATTATTCGATTAAATAAAGAATTACAATCAATGCAACACGCATACTTAAAATTCAATTTTGAAACAATTATAAATGTTCCGATAAGTTCTGACTTAGACATTGCCTTAGAGAAAGCCCACCTCGATTCTATTCTAACTTTTTGCAAAACTGAGGCAGATGCCAAAATCAGCATTCGTAAAAAATCATTCATGACTACTGTAGAATTGTTCTTTGAAAACAACGAATTCTTAAGTCTAGACTTTATTCACGATTTTAAAAGAAAAGGAAATCGAATATTGGATATTCAAACAGTCTTAAATCAATCTGAAATGAGCTCAAGAGGAATTCGAATTCCAGAATTAAAGCACGATATAGAGTATACTTTTTTGTTTTATACACTGAATAATTCAAGTATTCCAAAAAAATATTTGGACTTCTTTAACAAGAAAGATTTACTCTTAAAGCTCGAAGCAGTATTCTACCTCAACGAAAAATATGATGTAGACTTCGACAATATTCTAGAGTTGTTTTCTTTAAATATTAAGGACACAAAAGCTCAATTACTAAAAACACTTTCTAACTCTAAAATTGGATTTTATGAAATCATAAAGCTCAAAATAAACTACGTACTTGACACTATTAAATCCGCAGTATACCATAAAGGCTTCACCATAACCTTTAGTGGAGTAGATGGAGCCGGAAAGTCAACGATAATCGAATTAGTAAAACAAGAACTTTCAGAAAAATACCGCAAGGAAGTTGTTCAATTGAGACATCGTCCAGGAATTTTACCAATACTAAACTCTTACAGAGTAGGCACTAAAAAAGCAGAAGAATTAGCTACGATTAAATTACCAAGAAAAGGTTCTAACAAAAACGCTTTGAGTTCTTTACTGCGATTTTCATACTATTTCGCGGACTACATTTTAGGTCAAATATATGTCTACTTCAAATATTTAATTAGAGGAAAGGTGGTGATTTATGATAGATATTATTTCGATTTTATCTCTGACCCAAAAAGAAGTAACATTCAATTGAACCCTAACATTGTTAAAGCACTTTACAGCTTAATTCTAAAGCCTAAACTGAACTTCTTCTTATATGCTAAATCAGAAGTTATTTTGAAACGGAAAAAAGAATTAGATGCACAAACTATTGATCAATTAAGTGGAAAATACAGAGGCTTATTCAAAGAGTTAAATAAACAAGAACGAAATTCTAAATATATAGTAATCGAGAACCTTGAATTGTCGAAAACTCTGGATTCAGTATTAGCAGAATTTCAAAAAGTAGCCTAACTAATAATACTCAATAAGTTATGAAAACAGTCATCGTGAGTGCTTATAGTGTAAATCCTTTTGAAGGTTCTGAAGGCGGAACAGGTTGGAATATAATAAACGAATTGAGCAAAGAAAACAAGCTGATCGTAGTTACTAGAAAGAATAATTTATCTAAGATTAGCCGATACATAGAAATAAACAATGCTGAAAATTTTAAAAACCTAGAAATTCATGGATACGATCTTCCTAACTCGATTATGAAGTGGAAAAAGCATTTAGGCGAAAGAGGTTATGTTTTGTACTTCTACTTCTGGCAGTTATTCTTGCCTCTTTTTATCAAAAAGTCAGGATTCAAATTCGACCTGACTCATGCACTTAACTTTCATAGCGACAGTCACCCTACATTTCTTTGGGTGTTAGGAAAACCCACCATCTGGGGACCAATAGGCCATCACCCAAAAGTTCCTAAGGCATTTATTCTAAAGCAGTATGGAAAATCAAGTTTTGCGAAAGACCGTGCCTATTTTGCTATAAAATGGGTAATGCGTAATCTAGACCCTCTGTATTATTTATCGAAATTAATGGTGAAAAAGGTTTTTGTAATTAACTCCAGCATACCCAAAGCTATAGGAGTAAAGGCCTCCAAAATAGTTATTTTACCAGCAGTTGCTGGCAATACTCCCGCAAATATTCAATCGAAGATCAAGGATGACTTTATGGTATTATCTGTAGGCAGATTTCATTATCTGAAGGGCTTTGATGTTGCCATTCGTTCATTTGCACTCTTTTTAAAGACGTTACCTCTTGAAGATCTATCTAAAACTAAATTGGTATTAGTTGGCAAAGGACCTGAAGAATCAAGTCTAAAAGCACTCATCGTAGAGCTTGGGATTCACAGAAATGTTGAAATTATTAACTGGGTAGCGAAATCCGAGATGGATGCTATTTATCGCAATGCAAGTGTGTACTTATTTCCTTCTCATGAAGGAGCAGGAATGGTTATTCCAGAAGCACAGAGTTATGGAATTCCTACTATTACTTTCAACAATTTTGGACCAGGAGAACTGGCTGGCCCGAATGCAATTAAGGTGGCTTACAGCGAGTATGATTTTTCAATCCAAGGATTTAATAACCAATTAAAAAGATTGTTCAGTAACTCTAATTTCTACCTAAAACAATCGAATTTAGCACTTCAACATTTTAAAGAGAACCATACATGGGAAGCAAAAGCGTCAGCCATTAACACTGTCTATAACGAATTGATGCCAAACAATACTATTGCTGTATTTCACCCTTCTTCAGAGCTTTATGGAGCCGATAGAGTTCTAGTGAATGCTCTAGGAGCTATTCCATCTGAAATAAAAAAAGTAGTTTACCTTAAATCCCAAGGAACGCTAGTTGATTTTATTCCAAGTAATGTCGAGAACGTAACTATAAAGGTTATTCCATATTTACCGATAATCTATCGAGCCCTTTTTACCCCAAAAGGCATTCTCAAATTTGGATTAGAATGGTTCAGGTTCTCAGCATACTTCATTAGTGAAAATAGAAAATATAAATTTAAATCAGCTTATGTTAACACACTTTCAACTAGTCTCATTTCACCTGTGCTAAAACTAGTTGGAGTTCGACATTTCACTCATGTGCACGAAATAATTGAAAATCCAAAAGCAATAGGAAACCTAACCGCTTGGTTAGGTTATTTATTTAGCGATAAAATGGTTTGCGTATCTCAGGCTGTAGAAGACAATCTAGTAAGTTACCTATCTCGACTTGAAAGCAAATCAGTGGTTATTCATAATGGAATTGATGCTTTGAAAGTGCCTATCAAAGCGATCGAAGAGAAAGTTAATTTTTACCTCTTCGGTAGAATTATGGAAAAGAAAGGTCAGTGGTTTTTAATCGATGCACTTAAGCAGGTTTCAGAAGAAGTTAGAAAACAACTAAATATTGTTTTAATGGGTGGAGTGGTCCCAGGAAAAGAAGATCAATTAGCGATTTTAAAATCTGAAATAAAAAAGAATAACTTAGAGAAAATAGTTACAATTAAAGGTTTTGAGAACTCAATTGATGCCGCTATGGCTAAAGCTGATGTTTGTTTGGTTCCTTCTATGATGAAGGATCCTTTCCCTACGACTGTTTTAGAAGCAATGAGCGCTGGAAAACCGGTAATCGCAACGAATCATGGAGGCGCAAAAGAGGCCCTTAATGGAAATAATTGTGGCTTATTAATTCACCCTGGCGCCATTAGTGAATTAGCCGCAAGCATAACGATAATGGTAACTCACAAGTCTCGAATTAAGGGTATGGGTGCCGCTGCTAAAAAGCGTTTTGAATCGAACTACACTAAAGAGCATTTCAATAAAAAATGGTTGGAATTCAATGTTAAAGGAGCTTTTATTTAAAAACAAAGTAATTACTAACTTATAGTCTTTATTCACCCGAAGACCGGCAACTCTAAAACAGAAATCCCCAATCAAGCTGAAGATGACAAGTTCCTTTTATCATAAAATTAACCTCAATTTATTCTGGAATTCCATTCCACTTGATGGAATAAAAAAAATGAACATCCACTATAACATCAGCAAATAAGGCCTTCTTCATTATTGGTACACAGTTAGATTACTACCTCACCAAACGAAAAAAGATGATCGCGAAAAAGAATGTAGCAATTATAGGAACCGTTGGGGTTCCTGCCTGTTATGGAGGATTTGAAACCTTAGCAGAGCAACTTATTAGCAACAACGATGGAAGTCACACCATGACAGTCTATTGCTCAGGAAAAAAATATCCTAAAGCTAAAAGAATGGACGCCTATAAGGGAGCTAAATTGAAGTATCTGCCTCTCGAAGCTAATGGGGTCCAGAGTATTTTGTACGATACACTTTCTATTATTCATGCACTTTTTTTTTCTGACGTATTACTAGTTTTAGGCGTTTCTGGGGCCTATTTATTTCCGTTCATTCGACTACTAACCAATAAAAAAATCATTGTTTCCATTGATGGTATTGAATGGAAAAGAGACAAATGGAGTCGCTTAGCTAAATGGTATTTATGGTGGGCTGAAAAAATGGCTGTTAGATATTCTCATCTTGATATCTCAGACAATGAATCCATTCAAGATTATACCGCAATACGTTACGGTACTTTAAGCAACATTATCGAATATGGAGCAGACCATGCTTCTAAAGTAAAAATTGCAAGAAGTGATATTAAAACCTATCCCTTTTTAGCAAAGCCCTATGCATTTAAAGTGTGCCGAATCGAACCGGAAAACAACATTCATATAGTGCTCGATGCTTTTTCTCACTTATCGAAATACACTTTAGTTATGGTCGGAAATTGGAATAATAGTGACTATGGAATAGAACTTAGAAGACGGTTTGGCAACTACAAAAACATCAATTTACTAAACCCAATTTACGATCAAATTCAACTCGACTTATTGCGCTCTAACTGTTTTCTGTATTTACATGGTCACAGCGCTGGTGGCACAAACCCTTCATTAGTAGAGGCAATGTATTTAAGCCTTCCCATTCTATCTTTTGGTGTTTCTTACAATAGAACTACAACAGACCATAAGGCATTCTACTTTGAAACTGGAGAAGACATTCAGCAGATTATAAAGACAACCAAATTGGCAGATTTTAAAAAGCAAGGAAGGTTAATGAAAACCATAGCTGACAATAGGTATACTTGGAAAATAGTATGTGCAAAATATACTTTCCTAGTTAAAAAAGCACTTGAAATTGACACTAAAAAATCGATTGAGCCTTCGGTAAAGTCAATAAATAAAAATATCCTAAGAAATATTGAACTAAACCACCTCACCCAGCAAAATCTACTCTTTCAAAATCCAGCATTATGAAATCACTGCTACTAGAATCTATCATTATTTTCATATCTTCATTTTTGGTTGCAAAAGCGACAATTCCTATACTTTCTAAAAGAAGTATTTGGTTAGGATTGATTGACAAACCCAATGCTCGAAAAATTCACAAAAATCCAATTCCACTTATTGGCGGAATAGCAATTCTTACTGGGGTTTTATTTGGCCTTATGCTCAGCCAAACAGCACAAGTATTAATAATAAATCATCTCGCAGCAGTTGGCAGCACTCTTGCCATATTCTTGATTGGTCTTTGGGATGACAGAAGCGCCTTATCACCAAAGATTAGATTGGTAATTCAATGCTCTGCAGCAATTGGAATAAGCCTTTCAGGCATTCGAATAGAATCACTTTATGGCATCTTTGGAATAGAAATACTCCCTATTTATATGCAACATTTAATAACTATTGTAATCATTGCAGGAGTAACCAACGCTTTTAACCTTGTTGATGGAATAGATGGTTTAGCAGGAAGCTTAGCCCTACTAAACGTTAGCATTTTAGCAATTCTATTTATCATTATCGGGAATTATGGTGCGGCATTTATTTTTATTGCTTTTATTGGCGCGCTTATTCCTTTTCTAATGGCTAATAATCATCCGGCAAGAATCTTTATGGGTGATGGTGGATCGATGGTGTTAGGGTTCTTTACTGCATTATCTGGAATCTATTTTATTCAGGAAAATACTATTCAGCAAACTGTTCCAGCAAGTTTATCCGTTTTACTTATTTCAGCAATCCTAATTATTCCTGTTGTAGATGCATTGCGTGTATTTATTGGTCGTTTTGCTAAAGGCAGCTCGATTTTCACACCAGACAAAAGTCACTTACATCATTTAATTCTATATTTTGGAATCAACCATTTCTTAGTAACTAATAGTATACTATTTATTGAACTATTAATCGTTGGATCTACCATTCTATTATTTCAATTCTACTCTATCACAGCTATTTTCATTCTTCTATTTACAGGTCTGATTTTCATTACTAAGATTTTGAAAATCAATGCTTCACTTACCGAATGGCAACAAAAAATGAAAACATTGGAAAAAAGAAAATGACTATGATTATATCCAAATAATTTCCGATATTTGGAATAGTTCTAATTTTCGGAATAAATCCAATACATATGAGTGGATATAAAATATTTATAGTTGAAGATGATCCTTGGTACGGCGAAATCTTAGAGTACCACCTGTCATTAAACGAGGATTATGAAGTTAGTTTATTTCAGAGTGGCAAAGCTTGTCAAAAAGAATTGCATCAACAACCTGACCTCATAACAATCGATTATTCATTAGGTGATATGAATGGACAAGAGCTATTTCAAAAGATTAGACAATGGAATCCCAATATCCCTGTCATAGTGATTAGCGGTCAACAAGAAATTGATGTCGCACTAGGTTTATTAAAATCAGGTGCTTTCGATTATATCATCAAAGATGATAACACCAAAGAACTCCTATGGAATTCTGTATTGAGGGCTCAAGAGACCTCAAAGCTCAAACAGCAGGTTAGGAACTTAACTCAACAACTGGGCGAAAAGTATGATTTCAAAAAATCGATTATTGGCAATAGTCAAGTTATGGAAAACACGTTTAAATTGATGACTAAAGCCATTGGAAGCCATATCAATGTATCTATATCTGGTGAAACTGGAACTGGAAAAGAAATCGTCGCTAAAGCCATTCATTTTAATAGTGATCGAAAGAAAAAACCCTTCGTTCCTGTAAACATGGCTTCGATTCCTTCTGAACTGGTCGAAAGTGAATTATTCGGCCATGAAAAGGGTTCCTTTACAGGAGCAATTGCAAGGAAAATCGGAAAGTTTGAAGAAGCTCAAGGCGGTACTATTTTCTTAGATGAAATTGCCGAATTGGATATTGCAGCTCAAAGTAAATTGCTTCGTGTTTTACAAGAAAGGGAAGTTACACGAGTAGGTGGAAATGGAACCGTTAAACTCAATGTTAGAGTAATTGCAGCTACCCATAAAAATCTTCAGGAAGAAGTCCAAAAAGGAACCTTTAGAGAAGATCTTTATTATCGTGTAATTGGTCTGCCCATTGAATTACCTCCCCTTCGAGAACGTCAAGAGGATGTATTGCTTTTGGCAAAATTCTTCTTGGATGCTTTCTGTAAAGAAAGTAATTCAACAGCAATAAATATATCAGTGGAAGCTAAGAAAAAACTTATGTGCTATAATTATCCGGGAAACATTAGAGAGTTGAAGTCTATGATTGAACTAGCATCCGTAATGAGCGATGGAAAAACTATTGAATCTAATGATATAAATTATGGTTCAATTCGCGGAGATATGGCTTTCATGGCCATTGAAAAAAGCATGCGCGAATACAACTGCGAAATCATTAAATATTTCCTCAAGAAATACAACAATGATGTGCTTTTGGTCGCCAACAAATTAAATATAGGAAAATCAACTATTTACAAGATGATTAAGGATAAGGAAATCAAAATTTAATACAACATGAAGGGAATAGTATTCACCAAGTTTTTAGAAATGCTTGAACACAAACGGCATTTAACTATGCTCATTGACCTCTCAGTAACAAAGAAAAATATACAATTGAAGGATCACACCATTCTGTGGACATTAATGATCATGAAAAATTGATTAACTTGGTGATAGAATTGCATAAAAAAAACAGATATGCCAGTAGCAGATTTATTAGAAGTTTATGGAAAATATTTGTTCGGTAGATTAACTGGAGAACACTCTGAATTAGTGAAGGGCATTCACTCTAAATTTGACATGATGTTGAATATTGAACCCGCAATACATACCGAAGCTCGAAAGCTATATCAAGGTGCTAATCCACCGCGATTTGAAAGTAAAATGGTCTCTGAAAATGAAATGAAACTTACTATTCGCACAGAAGCATGGCGGATGTTGCAATAGGATTAATTAAAGGTTGCGCCGCATATTATAATGAAACAATTGAAGTTGAGACATTAAAAGTTACTGAAAACGTACAGCATACTGATTTTAGAATTACAAAAAAATAATTGAGCACAGAAAACGACATATTTCAACACGCCTTAAATCGCGAAAAAAAAGCAAGAAAGGCAGCCGAGCAAAAACTTAAAAAAAAGAGTTATGAGCTTTTTCTTGCCAATCAAGAATTACAACAAAATAAAGATCGCTTCTTTAAAATGGTTGAATCGGCAAATGATATTATTTATCACGGAGATCGCAAGGGAACTTGCTTTTCCGCGAACGCTACTGCCATTGAAAAAATGGGTTATTCAATTGAAGAACTGAAAACTATGAACTTTACTGAATTTGTCCGAAAAGATAATGTTCAAGCAGTAACTCATTTTTACATGAACCAATTGATGGAAAAAAAAACTGAAACTTATCTCGAGTTTCCAGTTGAATCTAAGTCTGGAGAAACCATTTGGTTGGGGCAAAATGTAGTTTTCGCATTTAACGACAAAGGGCATTTCACAGGTGTATCTGTAGTTGCTAGAGACATTACCGAACAAAAAGAAAGGCTTACTACCATTCAACAAAGCGAAGAAAAATATCGAAACATAATCTCCAATATGAACCTCGGGCTATTAGAGGTTGATATGAACGATCGTATCATTCAAACTAACCAAAGTTTTTGCGAAATGACAGGGTATTCTTCAGAAGAGCTCACTGGAAAGATAGCGTCTAGGATAATTCTAAAAGGAGAATATGCAGCTTTAATGACTGAAAAACATGCAGCTAGAAAGCGTGGTATTTCAGATGCTTATGAAATTAAAGTAAAAGACAAATCAGGTAATGCACTATGGTGGCTTATAAGTGGAGGCCCTTTATACAATGACAAAAGAGAACAAACAGGCTCTTTAGGTATTCATCTTGATATTACCGACCAAAAGAAATTAGAAGCTGAACTAAACGAAGCAAAAGAAGATGCAGAATCTTCTAGTAGAGCTAAAGAAGTTTTCTTAGCCAACATGAGCCATGAAATTAGAACACCGATGAACGGGATTCTCGGAATGGCGAGGCAACTAGAAAAAAGTTACTTAAACAAAGACCAGCAACTCTATATTACAACTATAATAACTGCAGCCGATCATTTAATGATAATTTTAAATGATATCTTAGATATTAGCAAGATCGAAGCAGGAAAATTACGAATAGAAAGAACAAATTTAAATATCCAAGATGTAGCTGACAGAACTAAAAATATTTTAAAAACTAAAGCTGAAGAAAAAGGATTGGTGTTTAATGTTTTCATTGATAAGACAATAGCCAATTGCTTATCTGGAGACCCTACTCGTCTAAATCAAATATTTATCAATTTAGCAGGAAACTCAGTAAAATTTACTAACAAAGGATCTGTTACCCTAGAAAGTAAACTGATTAATGAAACCGTTACTAAACAATACATCGAATTTAATATTCGAGATACGGGAATTGGAATGTCTAGTGAATATGTCGATAGAATATTCGATAAATTCTCACAGGAAGACAAAAGTATTGCTCGTAAATACGGAGGAACGGGTTTAGGGATGAGTATCTGTAAGCAGCTGGTAGGGCTAATGGGCGGAGAGCTTATTATTGAAAGTCACAAAAACATTGGGACTTCTATTTCTTTTAAATTAGAATTCGAAAAGTTAGTAATGACCAGCAAAATCGATAAAAAAAATTACAAATATCATCCCAGGCAAATTCAAGAAAAAGTAAAAGACAAGAAAATTTTGATTGCCGAAGACAACGAAATGAATCAATTAGTAGTATGTACTTCTTTGGATTTTATTGGCTTGCAATACGATATTGTGAATGATGGTACTGAAGCTGTTGATGCCATGCAAAAAAATGATTATGATTTGATTCTAATGGACATTAACATGCCTATTATGGATGGTATAGAGGCCACTAAAAAAATCAGAGAAGATCATATTCAAAAGATTCCGATTATCGCTTTAACGGCAAATGCAATGGAAGGTGCTAGTAAAACATATCTAGAAGCAGGCATGAACGATTGCCTCACCAAACCTTTTGTGGAAGAAGAACTATTTGAAATTTTAGAGAAATGGATCGGTGGACAGCGTCCAAAAAAAATAGTCCAAGCTAATCCTGTAGCTATTCAAACTGAACTCTACAACCTAGAAAAACTGGAAAAAATAAGTCGAGGAAGCAAACCCTTTATTGATAAAATGCTCAGGCTATTTGTTACTCGAATTCCAGAAGCCATTGAAGAAATAAATAGAGCTTATAAGATTAAAGACTTTGAAACCGTCCACAAGGTTGCGCATAGGATAAAACCTAATTTAAATGATCTCAACATTTTAGAAGCTAAAGAGCAAATTATTGAGATTGAAAAACGTGCTTTTAACAAAGAAGCTTCTGACGAATTAGAGCACCTCATTCAATCGGTCACTGCACGTATTTCTGAAGTAGTTTCAGAAATAGAAAAGTTACTTTAGACTTCAGAATAGCTTTAAAACCGCTATTCCACCTTATGGAAAACTCTTCCAAATTACAGATAATCAATTAAAACCAAAATATATAATCAACTAAAATACAGTGATTTAATATCCATTATTTGACAGTGGCACATCAATCGTTTAAGTGTGTTCAAAACGAATAATAATGGAACCAGAAAACTTTAAAGATCAAAAGGTATTTATAGTCGACGACAACGAAATGACGGCTCTACTTTACGAACAGTTTATCCGAAACTTAGGCTTCGAAGAGGTTACCACTTTTAACGACGGCATGTCTTGTTTAAATGCTTTAATCGATGAACCAAAAATCATCTTCTTAGACCATGAAATGGGAACTATGGATGGTCTTGAGATTTTGAAAAAAATCAAACGATTTGATCCCGATATATATGTAGTCTTTGTATCGGGGCAAGAAGAAATCGAAACCGCAACCAAGTCACTTAAGATTGGCGCTTTTGACTATATAGTAAAAGGTCCTGATAGCATTCAAAAAATTGAAACGGTGTTGATTAAAATCAGAAACGTACAAGAGATGCTTAAAACTAGAGATCCTGGTCCATTTCGAAAATTTCTCAGCCTGATTTTTTAATAGACTTTCAATGAAAACTCTATTTCAGATACTGTTTTGTGTTTTTGCACTTCAATCGTGTAAAAATCAACAGTTTATGATTTCTGAAACACCAGGTAATGTTGCCAAACTTATCAACACAAATAGTAGCTATGAGCATACTATTGCTATTGACGATAAAATAAGCGTGAGTATTTGGAACCACAGTGAATACAGCTTAGGCTCAATTTACAATGTGCATAACACCAACGAATCGTATGGTAAGTGGATTTTAGTGGACAAAAACGGAAACATTCCTTTAGCAGAAATAGGAACAGTTACAATTGCTGGATTGACTTGTAGTGAAGCAAAAATAAAACTGGAATCACTTTACAGTAAAAAACTAGTTGACCCAATAGTTGCTGTTCGTGTTTTAAACCGTGAGTTTACCATTTTAGGAGAAGTAACCTCTCCTGGCAATTATACGCTTGAAAAAGAACGTAATTCTATTAATGAAGCTTTAGGACAAGCAAACGGTTTTACTACTTATTCAAATTTAAAAAAGGTACAGTTAATTAGAAAAGACACAACCTTTCTTATTGATTTTACGAAGATTCAGCAAAATGTATTGCACCGCATAAACATTAAATCTGGTGATGTGATCGTAGTACCGGAAAAAAGAGCAAAACGAATCAATATAAACGCTCCAACAATGATTGCATTTTCAAGTGCTATTACAGCTATTGTGTTGGTAATCTCAATAATGTCTCAACCTTAATTATCATGAACGGGCTTCAAGGACTTAAAAGACAATTACTGCCTTTAATTAAAGGGCTACCAATCATTATTGGTTGCACTATACTAGCTCTAGTTATAGCTAAAAAAATAATCCGTTATACTCCTAATTCATATCAAACAGTAGCTCGAATTAAGCTAGATGATCAGAAGTATGGGTTTAGTAATACACAGTTATACAAAGACCTTGACTTATTCTCTACAACGAATAAAATTCAATCAGAAGCGGAAATTTTGCAATCTCCTTTATTGATTGGGCAAGGTTTAGCAAGATTAGATTTTGACATTTCAATTTACAGGGTAGGAAATGTAAAAAACTCGTTATTGTATAAAAACAGCCCTATTATCGTAAAACACCAATTGACCGAAATAAAAAACTTAGATCGCACCTATTGGATAAACATTATAGATAGCAGTCACTATCAACTTGGAAAACTTGACAAAAAGATCGATACTACTAATAGTGAAATTATTCCTTTAGGCAAGCCTACTTTAATTGATGGAGAGCCTATTACGGTTTCCAAAAACGATTCTCTTTTAGACGAAAAAGACTTACACTTAATTGGTTTTTACGAGTGCATCATTTTCTCAAAAGATGGCTTGATTGCAGACGTAACTGAAAAACTAAACGTAACGGCAGTTGACAAGGAAATCGCAGTATTACGTGTGGTTTACAAGGACCAAAATGCAGAGAAAGTAGCAGATTTGGCGAATGCTTTATGTCACGCATATATTGAAGATTATGTGGCAACGAAAACTGGAGCGGCTAGCCAAACGGTAAAATTTTTAGAACTTAAAATTGCTGAAGTTTCAAAAGAACTAGAACGAGCCGAAGTTAAACTGGAACAATACAAATCGGTAAATGGCATAGTGAATACGCGCCAAGAAACCGAAACAGGTTTACGTAAACAAAGTAGCCTCGAAATGCAATTGATAAGCCTGGAAATGAATGAGCAAACTATTCTAGAATTAGAGCAATACATGACTGGAGGCGACTACTTCAGCGAAACGGCAATCAACTTTGGTTTTGGTGATTTACTAATGACAGAATTAGTAAAAACACTAAAATATCATCAAGATGAACGTCAAGATATGATTTTCAAATACACTTCTGAAAGCAACCAAGTAAGAGCGCTTGACAACAAGATAATTGAACTTAAAAACTACATTAGAGAAGCTATAAAAAGAAATAAAAAAGAGATTATAACTAAACGAAAGTCCATTGAAAAAACAGTAGAAATAAACTCAAAACAATTTGATGGATTAAGCACTAGAGAAAAAGAAATGCGTGTTTTGGAGCGGGACTTCACTATGAAGGAACAAGTGTATATGTTCTTGGCTCAAAAGAAAATCGAAGCTTCTATTGCAGCTAGTGCTTTGCTCTCTTTTCATAGAATTATACAACCAGCGACTACCCCAAAAAAACCAGTAAGTCCTAACAAAACGTTGATCATTTTTGTAAGTGGATTACTCGGGCTAATTATCGGAACTACATACGTTTACTTGCGCAAAGCAACCCTTTCCAAAGTAGTATCAAGAGAAGATCTAGAAAAGCATTCTGACTTACCAATTTTAGGTGTTGTTCGCAAGAAAAATTCAGGTAAAGATTTCAGCACATTAGCTAAGGCTCTTAAGTTCAAAGACGAATTAGAAAACAATCCATTGCTTACTGTTTCCTCAGCCATTAACGGAGAAGGAAGAAGTTATGTAAGCACACATTTGGCACAAAGCATTGCCGAACTTGGTTATTCTGTATGTTCAATTGCCATAAAAGAAGAGTTAAACAATTCAGGTGAAACCATTACTGACTTTTTAGCTACTTCCTGTGAAATTCAAGCTGGTGGAGTATACGATTTAATAAGTACGCCATCAGAAACCTTAAACGCACCTCAATTAATGACAGATTTGAAATCGCAATTTAATGTGATTGTAGTTGACACGCCTGCTGCGGCTTTATCAATCGAAGGAGTTGAATTTATGAAATTAGCCGACCTAAATGTGTTCTTATTCAGAGCAAATTATACCAGCACTGACTTCTTGGAATACCCAGAATTATTGGCCGAAGAATACCAAATAAAAAACATGTATTTGTTGCTGAATAGCGCGCATATGGCGTCAAGCTTTAACGGTCGTTTTGTTGGAACTCGCTACAATACAGAGCTGAAACAAGAACGTTTTATCAGTAAAGTTTGGAATTACATAACTGCATACATAAGGTCATGAATCGTATAAAGAACATACTCGTTCAACACAAAAACAAATTGGTTACTCTAAGCGATCAGGGATTGGTTAGTGGTATCAATTTTTTAGTGGGCATTTTATTGGCGCGCTGGATTGGTCTTGAAAATTATGGAATTTATGCATTGATTTGGATGGTGGTACTCTTTGTGAGCTCAGTGCATCAAAGTGCATTTATCAGCTCTTTATTTGCCTTGCTTCCTAGAAAAGAAAATCCAAATCAATTTATCAATCAGTTAATGGGTTTGCAAGTTATTTTCAGTTGTTTAGCCTGTGGCTCAATAATATTTCTAGGTATTACTTTAGGAGGAACTATCGAATCCATAGCTGATATTTCCGAGACTAGTCCAGCCAACCTAACGAATCTATTCTTAACTGCTGCCATTGCAAGTGTATTTGTATTGAACGATTTTCTAAGGAGAGTTGGTTTTGCAAAACAGCAATCTAAATTGGTGTTGAGTATGGATCTTATTGGTTATGGGTTGCAACCGCTTTTACTTTTTACTTTGAATACTAATGATTTATTAGATGTTCAAGGAACATTAGCGGCCTTATTTTTTAGTTACTCCATTTCTTCTCTTATCGGAATTATTCGTCTACAATGCATTCCAACATTCAAAGATATAGCTGCGGTTACCCTTGAAGTATGGAGCTACAGTCGCTTTCTTATTGGCACTTCTTTGCTGCAGTGGTTATCGGGCAATTTCTACCTACTTACAGCGGCAGGGGTTCTCGGTCCTGTTGCTTTGGGAGCGATTCGAATTGCACAAAACGTAATGGGTATTATGCACTTATTGTTGCTAACACTAGAAAATCTTGTTCCGCTAAAAGCAGCAGAAACATTGCACAAAAAAGGACGCTCTGCAACCGTAAAATATGTATTCCGAATTTTCTTACAAGCGGCCGTTCCATTTGTTGGGTTATTGGTTCCTATCGCATTTTTTAGAGCAGAATTATTAGCGCTCATTTACGGCAATTCATATGTCGATTATGCTTTTGTATTACTAGGGTTTTGTGGCATTTACATCCTCATATTTATTGGAACTCAATTGCGTTTTCTTATCCGAACTTTTGAGCGTAATAACCTCATATTTTGGAGCTACGTAGCCACCAGTATTCTTGGACTTTCAACCGCCAATTATTTTGTAACACAATTTCAGATATACGGTGTGTTGGCTGGCATTGCATTAACTCAAATCATAATGGTTGGCTTCTATTTATTCTCTCTCAAATCTGAACTGAAATGGCTCATAAAATAATTCACGTAGTATTGGGTAAGGCTAATCCCAACCGAATGAACGGAGTAAACAAAGTGGTAAACCGCTTAGCAACTACTCAAGTCGAATTAGGACATGATGTTGAAGTATGGGGAATCACAAAAGATACAACCCACAACTACCCAGAAAGGAATTACGAAACGATTTTGTTTCAAGATCAACAATTCAAGTTCTTGTTGGACGCTCAGCTCAAAAAAGCGATTGAAAATTTAAATAAAGAAACTGTAACGTTTCATTTGCATGGCGGCTATTTGCTTCAGTTTTTTTCATTGAGTCGAGTTTTGGTTAAACACCAGATGGAATACGTCTATACACCTCACGGAGCCTTCAACTTAGTTGCTATGAAACGCAGCGCAACTAAGAAAAAAATATACAATCAATTTCTGGAGTCTTACATAGTGCGTCACGCAAAAGTGGTTCATTCCATTGGAGCCAGTGAGCTTAGCGGAACAGAAGCCACATTCAAAAACGTCAAACAAGTATTGATTCCAAATGGGCAAGAACCGCTAGAAAAACAAGGCGATTCAATCAAACAAAATGAGTTTCCAGTTTTTGGGTTCGTAGGTAGGTTGGACAAACACACTAAAGGGCTTGATTTACTCTTAAACGGTTTTGCTCAATTCCTTAACCAGAGCAACACTCCAGCCGAGTTATGGCTCTTAGGTGATGGTCCTGATCGTAACGAATTAGAGGCTTTGGTACAGAAATTAACCATAAATAATCGAGTACAATTTAAAGGCGCCGTTTACAGCACTGAAAAAATGAATTTGATGCAACAGTTTGATTATTTGTGTTTAAGCAGTCGAAACGAAGGACTTCCTGGAGTTGTTCTGGAAGCCGCTGCATTTGGGGTACCGGCTATTGTTAGCAAAGAGACTAATCTTGGGGATTACATCAATACACACCAATCAGGCATTGTGTTATCCAAAAATACTACAGAACAAATTACCAAAGCATTATTCCGCGGAGCGGAAAATCGAACTAATGGTCTTCTTAACCAACAATCGGAAAATGCCAAAGAAATGATTGCCCGTGATTTTTGCTGGAAGCACATTTCACAAAAACACATTGCGGTTTATGAAAGCTAAACGTCTTCCCTTCTTGTTGCGCAACATGGAATTGTTGCTCATTCTGATTTTACTGATCATGATTTTCGGTTACTTCTCAATTGCAGAAGAAAAAATCATAAACCAAGTATTTAAAACCATTAGCCGCGTTGGAATGTTAGGAGTCATTGCACTTGTCTTTTTCCGCTTGGGCGGCTTGGGTTGTAGTATTTCCTTCTCTTACCGACATTTAGCAGCTCCATTCCTGTATGTTTTGTATTTGGTATTAGGATTTGCATCCTTGCTTTGGAGCAGCGATTGGCAATACTCGGCTTTGCAATGGTTTATGAATACCGAAAGCTTTGTGTTTGTTGTTTTGTTTGCTCACGTAGTAGCAGTTTATAACCGTCATTTTCCTGAGCGTACCATTAACTTGGTTAAGGTATTTGCCTGGGCGACTTTCCCTATCATGATCACATTTATCATTGGTTCTTTTGCAGAACCGGAAACCTTTTATCGAGGTATGCGAGGTGGAGTGGAACAACGATTGGGAGGCTTGATCATGAACCCAAATGAGTTGGGCATGTTGTCCAGTCTGAGTGCGGCATTATCGTATATGTTTATAGGCAAAAATAAATTTTGGGGAATCCTCATGATGATCGCCTCCATATTTGTGTTAGTGGCTACATCTTCACGATCTAGTGCAATTGGTTTCTTGCTCATAATGGGTATTTTGATTCTACAATCGCATAACAAAAAACTAAAAATAGTGCTGATTGGAGGTGCGATAGTAGCGGTTCCATTACTCGTTCGTTTTGTAATATTTAAAGATGCTGGCGGCATTGAAGAAGTCATGAGTATGACGGGTAGAGTTCCTTTTTGGACAGCCTTGTTAAACGAAGGAATTGTGCACGAACCTTTTCTTGGGTATGGGTATATGCGCATCAATTACACCGATTATTTTCAAGGGTTATACACTTACCCTGCTCGAATGACCCACAACACATTTATGCAAGTATTGATGAACCTTGGATTTATAGGACTCTTTATTGCTTTTTGGAATGTGGTAACTACAGTGCGCAACTTTTGGAAAGAACGCAACAGTACTTACGGACCTTTCTTTATAGCCTTATTTATTCCAGTAATCACAAACTCTTTTACTGAGTTTGGCATTTTTGGAGACGCCAATTTCGGTATTCTATTCTGGCAATTTTTAACCACTTTATTTATTCTCGATCCTGCCGCAAGCAAAACCTTATCTCAAGTACAAAAACTGCGCTTGAGCAAATTCTCAAAGAGATATAATCTAATTTATAAAAACTAAACTCGTTTACCAATGATATCCAGGGCTCAACACCCTAGGTTTTTAATCAGCTTTCTTGGTTATCGTTTGAGCTGCCACTCTAATCGGCAACGCATGGGTAGAACCTTTATTTATCTTTTATAGATACCTTTTCTTTAACTTTTAACGTGTACGAGCTAGCAGTATCGAAAGCCCAAAAGATACATTAGCAGAAAGTTTGGAAGTTTTTAATCAACTGTTAGGGATACAATTCAGTTGTAATTAAATAAAAAACTATTTAAGCATTAAGATAAATTCTCTTGATGATCATTTTCAAAAATTCAAGTTCTAAGTAGTTTCACGACTAAATTTATTTTAGCCTTTAAATGCAGTACTTATAAATAGTTTAGCCAGAACGAAACTTACTTCACATTCCTTGCTTATCTTTTTCAATAAGCGATAGCGAGTATTATACAATATGCGTAAAAAAGTAGAATATTGGACTATCAATTCCAACCAGTTTAAAAAGATTAAAAGTTCAATTAATCTATTTGGACAAAAATTCTTTTGAAAAAATCAAATGTGAAGAATTTAACTATTTCGA
>Ga0307998_1000620_pt1 | contig 19951 bp, 24 predicted proteins | sample Davwhametageno37_FD_203147 | JGI IMG/M metagenome (GOLD analysis project Ga0307998, IMG submission 203147) | Marine microbial communities from Davis Island wharf, Antarctic Ocean - #37 | ecosystem: Environmental > Aquatic > Marine > Unclassified | place: Antarctic Ocean: Davis Island wharf... | reverse complement strand
GGAGTATTGCTGCTGTAGGTTTTGTTTTTAAAATTTTCTTTACCGGTCGATTTGAAATCCTATCCCTAATAATGTATCTCGGAATGGGCTGGTTCATTCTTTTAGATGCTCAAACGGTTTGGGAATTGTTTTCTACAAATGCTTTTACTTTTTTAATTCTAGGAGGTTCTTGTTATACCATTGGAGTTTTCTTTTATCGTTGGAAAGGCTATAAAGAAGCACACGCTATTTGGCACGTATGGGTTTTAGCCGGTGCACTTTTCCATGGATTTATGATTAATGAAATATTATTAATTAATTGAAATACTTTAAGAAAATAACAGGATGGGTATTTGGAATCCTTTTTATTTTGATTACACTGACTATGGGTCTACCCCATTTGATGGAGCAAAAAACTAAACTTTCAGAGCTTACGGATCATTTTGACACAACAGGTTTTTAACCTGAAGAACACAAAACTGTTTTAAGGAAGGAGCACTCTAATATGTTACCTATGGCGACTTGACTAAGACCCCTTACTTTCAATTCATGGCTCTTCTGGGGATTGGACTGTCTGGAAAGAATTAATGGTTCAATCTGAAATTAATACATACTATTTTATAATTGTGATGGATCGAATTCCTTATCATCAAACCACAATCAAAGGTTCTTATTCATTAGCAGAACAAAGTGATTTCCTAGAGTCTATAGTGGATCGGTATTGTTCTCTATATTTTGTTGCAGGGCATTCTTATGGTGGTGTATTGGCACTTCAAGTTGGGACTGATTATCCAGATCAAGTAGGAGCTGTGCTCAGTATAGCCGGAACTATAGCCGCTCCTTTTCAAAAACCAAATGGTATAATGAAGTTTTAAACTCTCTCCTTAAATACCTAATTGCTCCTTTTTTCCGAGCCAGTAATGATGAAATGCTTCGTCTTTCAGATGATTTAAATGCATTGGAAAAATAACTTGCGAATACCAGAATACCACTATTTTTCATCCAAGGAGGAGCAGATGTTTTGGTAGCTCCGGAGTCGGTTACCTATTTGCAGTCTAAAATCCCAGATGCTGAAAGTGTGTTATATTATGACGCATTACGCGATCATTTTGTTATTTGGTCGGATATTCCAATTGTTCTAGAGGCTTTGGAGGCAATTCAATTAAAACTTAATTTGTGAAATGAACATCGCCCTTTCCTATAAAGCGTTTGTGTATGGTAGGCATTCCCATGAAATAAACATTAGCATTACCAATAATATCAACATTCAATAGACTTAGTGCAGTTACTTCACAATTTCCCATGCCTTCTATCGTAATCTCTACATCATGAGCTAGAATGGGGTAGCCTTTAAAAGAACCATTTTCTTTGATATTAACTTTTAAAAGGGCTACCTCTTTGATTTTTTTACAACTTATTACATGAGTTCCTTCTTGTAAACTAATATCCAATTCTTTTAATCCTTCAAGTTCATTCAACTCAACGTTACTATTTCTGTTTATTTGAATTTTCAATTTCTGTTGGTTTTTAAAATAGGTAAGTACAGTATGGCTTTTTTCTGCTAAGGTAAATTCTGTTATTTGAGGTGTTATGATTATTATTTTTAAAGGAATGGTTGGAGTGCAATAGGGTGATTGTAATTTAATGATTAATTTTTTGTTTTCTACACCTGAATAGAGACTGTCTAATAACGCGTTGTCTCCTTTTAGGATAATAGAGGCTTCTTTTTCTTGATTAATGGTTATGTTACCTTCAACGAATAAGCCGAGTCAATCAAAATCATCAAGTAGAATGTTTTGTTGAATAGGTGGGTTACTGTCAATAATGCAGCTAAAATCTTCTTCATTTTCACATGAAAGTAAAAAGGCCAGTGTAATTATTCAACAAAAAAAATAAATGAATTGGATACTGAATAAATCTGAAGTATTCCTATAATAGATATAGTTAAGTTGTAATTCAGAAAGCCTTTCAACATCTTTATTATTCAAAAAAAACCAGAAAATGGAGGTGGGTACAGGGTTCTTAAAACAGATAATCAACTTAGGTTAAGTTCAAATATGTACTGTTGTTTAGTATTTATTTGTTTATTACTGTAAAGATTCCTCAAAGTGGAGTCAAGCCCGATATAGGGTGTAGTAAATGGTTATAAAGAATTCATAGATGGTATGCTTGGTGTAATATTCGGTAAAAAACGGTTTACAGAATAGCTGCAATAAAGATCCCAGTTAGGATTGCAATGAATTTCCTGACGTTAAAGACATGACCTTCAGAACTTTCAAAAAGAATGGTGGTTGATATGTGAAGCAAAACACCAACCACAACAGCGTCAATAGTCGTTGTCATAGATTCAAATGCTAAGATATTTTCCTTTACAAAACCACCGAGGGGGGTCATGATTGCAAAAATGAATAAGGCCAAGACCTTTTGATGGTTTGGGGTTTGTGTTTCCCAGAGTAATAGAGTAATCACCATTCCAATTGGAATTTTGTGTACTATAATTCCGATTAAAAGCTCGGGTTGTTGGGTAAGTGGCATTCCTTCCATAAAGGCATGAATACACAGACTACTCATAAGAATCCAAGGAATCTTATAACTTTTCGTATGATGAGTATGTCCGTGTTCTGCTCCTTTTGAAAATAATTCCAATAAAATTTGAAATACAATTCCGACCATAATCCAAATCCCAGGATTGTTGTTTGGGTCTTCAAAAATATGCGGCAACATATCGATAACGATAATGGATAGAAGAAAAGAACCACTAAATGCTAAAATGAGCTTCATACCTAGTGGAGCCTTTGGTCGAAAGTAAATGGCAATAACTGCTCCAAAAAATACGGCAATTAAGGTGAGTAATAAATTTAGCTGCATGAAGGATTCGTGAAGGTTAGGTTTCCCTTCGTTTATTGCACAAAATTAAACTATTTTTGATAGCAATAAAAAAGGGAATGGAAAGTAATTTTAAAATGTTGGCTAAAACATTCTACGGAATGGAAGGCTTGTTAGCAGAAGAACTCAAAAATATGGGCGCTCAAGATGTAGAAGAAGGCAATCGTGTGGTTCATTTTTCTGGAGATAAGGGCTTTATGTATAAGGCCAATATGAGTTTGCGTACAGCATTGAAGATTTTAAAACCCATTCATACAGCTCGAATAACCAACGAACATGAGTTGTATAATATGGTTTATGATTTTCCGTGGCAAGATTACCTTACTCCAGAAAACTCTTTAGCAATCGATAGTGTTGTTTTTGGGGAAAACTTTACCCATTCGCTTTATGTTTCCCAAAAAGCAAAAGATGCTATTGTAGATCGTTTTAGAGCCGATACTGGCGAACGGCCGGATGTGAATCTTGATCATCCAGACCTTCGAATCAACATCCATATTGATAAAGATATATGTACCATTTCTTTAGACAGTTCAGGAAGTTCCCTTCACCATAGAGGATATAGAACTGCGACCAATATTGCTCCTCTAAATGAGGTTTTAGCAGCTGGAATTATTATGTTATCGGGTTGGGACCAAACAGTAGATTTTTTAGATCCCATGTGTGGTAGTGGAACAGTATTAATAGAAGCTGCGATGTTGGCTTGTAATATTCCGGCAAACATCAACCGTAAGGAATTTGCTTTTGAAAAGTGGAAAGACTGGGATGAAGAATTATTTTTTAAAATCGAAGAAGCTCAGATCAGAAAAATCAGAGGTTTAGCGGGTACTATATCAGGTTTTGACAAAGCACCGTCTGCGATAGAAAAAGCACGTGAAAATATACGTAATGCCAATTTAGATGAATTCATTACCATCGAAAAGAACAATTTCCTTTATGCAGAAAAAGAAACCGATCGACCTTTACATATTGTAAGCAATCCACCTTATGGGGAACGTTTAGAAGGGGATATGAATCAGTTTTATACAGAAATAGGAGATACGTTGAAACAGAAATATCCTGACACGCAAGCTTGGCTAATCAGCGCCAACATGGAAGCTCTGAAGCATCTTGGATTGCGTCCAACGCGTAAGATCAAACTTTTTAATGGGAAGTTGGAAACCAGATTATCGCTTTACTCTATTTATAAAGGAACCAAGAAGTTTCATAAACTAAACCAAGAAGAATCATGAATGTAAAAACAAAAGCCCTGTTGTTTAATCTCATTTGTTTTGGACTTTTATTTGTTTTAATTAAAACAATAATTGGCACTTTAATTCCAATGTCTTACATCCCATTGATTGCTTTTTCAGCCTTATTAGCAAGTGTGTTCTCGCCTAAGTTTTTGGTTAAAAAAGGTAAATTGTATATTAAAATTCCACTGGTTAATGAGCCTTGGGAGCTTTAGCTTTTCTGAAGCGAAAAGGGAGGGAGTAGGTAAGTGTATAGTTAAAACTCGCACCAAATTTATTTTGATCGGTTACTGCATTGAATCCTGGAACGTACAGATTTCCAAAATTTACAGGTTTAGAGTCTGTTAGTATACGGTGTACTCGCAAGCTGAGACCTAAGTAGAATTTGGATGTAATTTCTACCTTAGTTCCAAAAACAACTTCAATCCACCCCGTGCTCGACGTTTCTCGTTCGCCATTGGCAAATCCTTTATTGGTTGTTGGAGTCTCCCAATAGTGATGGGTTATATAAATCAGATAGTCGTTTAGCGTATGTTTATGAATACTTCTTGCTAATCGAAGACCAATAAAAATATCATTATTCAGTCCAACCCAATTGGTATACATATTATAATCTACCCCTATTTTGATGTAGCTACCTGAAGTAGAGAAATTCAATTGTTCGGATTGAATGGTTCTTTGTTCATTTCCGATTTCTGCAGCGACATACAGGCGTTCTCCAACTTTAAGATCTCCGACGATTTCAAGGCCTTGATATTCTTCATCAAATTGAGAACGTATGGGCTTATAGAGATCTATACCCGCTCTTAAAGCATAGGTTATAGAATCTTTTCTTTCTTTTTTTGGTTTTACTTTATCTTGAGCAATGGTTCCCCAACTCAAAAAAAAGCTACTAATGATAAATAGCCAAGTGAGTTTTTTGTTCATTGGAAACGGTGTCAATTAATATTTCAAAGGATTCTATCCAATTTGGTGCAGCAGTTGGATAGGATATGAGCTTATCGTCTAGAATGAAGTTGGCACGATAACCACACGATCTGTTAAGATATTCGTCATAACGACTGTAGTTAAACTGCAAAGTGTCGCCTACAGTAGTACTCATTGTACTCGTTTTAAGTAAAAAGGCATATTGTGTAAAAGCCACTTGAGTTTTTAATGGGAGCACCAGAGAATCGGTAGTTAAAGTAACCATTGCTCGCTCTTGTCCAACGCCATAAATTGTAATGGAGTCGGCTGCTTTAAAATTAAGGCGATTGTCTTTGTCAAATAAGCGAACGATGAGCCTGGGAGTACTTGGTGTTTCAACCAAGCAGATATCATCTTTTTCACAGCTATTCGTAAGGAAGCTGCAGAAGAGGAGGAATACGAAAGAAGCAATTCGGTTTTTTATCATATCTTTTGCAAAAGTACAACATTTTCTACATGATGCGTTTGCGGAAACATGTCAACTGCCTGGCAGGCGACCAAACGATACTGTTCTTTCATCAGCGATAAATCACGTGCTTGAGTTGCACTGTTACAACTCACATATACAATACGGTCTGGACTGAGGTTAAGTAATTGTTGTACAACATCTTTATGCATTCCATCACGAGGAGGATCGGTAATTACTACCGAAGCTTTTCCGTGACGTTCAATGAATTCTTCTGTAAAAATATTTTTCATATCACCGGTTTCAAAAAAGACATTATCTATTTTGTTGTGAATTGCATTGGATTTTGCAGCATCAATAGAATCAGGGACCACATCTACACCAATAACTTTTTGTGCTTTTTGTGCAACAAACTGAGCAATGGTACCTGTTCCTGTATATAAATCATAGACCAATTCGTCGCCTTGTAAATCGGCAAGCTCACGAACAACTTTGTATAGTTTATATGCCTGAAGCGAATTGGTTTGGTAAAATGATTTTGCTGTAATTCTAAATTGTAAGGCTTCCATTACTTCAGTAATGTAATCTTGTCCTTTGTAGCAAACAATTTCTTGATCGTATAGGGTGTCATTTGCCTTTCCATTGATCACGTATTGCAGGGAAGTAATATCTGGAAATTCTTTTGCAACTGCATCGAGTAAGGGAAATAGGATAGTGTCTTTTTTGAGGAATATTTGAAGTACGATCATCACTTCTTCGGTCGAAGTAGTTCGAATCATAAGACTTCGTAAAAATCCAACTTTGTTTTTAGGGTCAAAAAAAGTAACACTATTTTCATGTGCATAGGTTCGGACAAAATTTCGAATAGCATTTGAAGGATCGGCTTGTAGATGACAGGTCGATACATCAACAATTTTATCCCACATTCCAGGCTTATGAAAGCCTAAGGCATTGCGGTTAAATTCAGCTCCAGAATCTACTTCTTCTTTAGTAAGCCATCGTTGGTTTGAAAAGGAGAATTCCATTTTGTTACGATACCAATACGGATTTTCAACAGGGAGGATGGGTTTGAGTTCAGGAAGTTCGAGACCCCCAATACGCTTTATGTTCTCCGACACCTCTTTTTGTTTGAAGAGCAGTTGAGCATCATATTTCATGTGTTGCCATTTGCAGCCTCCGCATACGCCAAAATGCTCACATACGGGTTCTGTTCTGTGTTCTGAAAGGGTATGGAATTTGACAATATTACCTTCGTAAAAACCTTTTCTTTTTTTATAGGTAGCGATGTCTACAACATCTCCAGGTACTCCACTGGTTAAGAAAATAATGGCACCCTCATCTGTCTTGGCAACGGTCTTGCCTTTTGATGCTGTGTCTACGACTTTTACTCCTTCGAATAGTTCATTTTTACTACATCTTCCCATGACGTAAAAATAAGGTTTTATAAACTGTTTGCGCAATAGAATTATTCAACAAGATTTAATTTATTATGATAAGATTAATTGTAAGTTTGTCTTGGATGATTTCTCTCCTAACAACACAAGAAGGAATTTGTATTAAAAAAGATAAAAAAATTTAATATGGAATCTACTATCAAAAAAAACTCACAGTATCATTTAGAATTAGAGTCTCAATACGGAGCCCATGATTACCATCCACTACCAGTTGTATTAGCTAAAGGAGAAGGTGTTTATTTATGGGACGTTGAAGGTAAAAAGTATTACGACTTTTTGTCCGCTTATTCTGCTGTAAATCAAGGGCACTGCCATCCAAAAATCATTAAAACTATACAAGACCAAGCAGCAACCTTGACTTTAACGTCTAGAGCTTTTCATAACAACCGTTTAGGGGAATACCTAAAGTTTACTACGGAGTACTTTGGTTTTGAAAGCCTCCTTCCTATGAACACAGGAGCAGAAGGAGTTGAAACTGCAATTAAAATCACTCGTAAATGGGGACATACAATCAAAGGAATTCCAGAAGGACAAGCACAGATAGTAGTTTGTGATAATAACTTTCACGGAAGAACAACGACCATTATTTCATTCTCTTCTGATGCCGAATCTAAAGATCATTTTGGACCACACACTGGAGGGTTTATCCACATACCGTATAACGATACCGAGGCTTTAGAAAAAGTACTTCAAGCGAATCCAAATGTAGCTGGGTTTTTAGTAGAACCCATTCAGGGGGAAGCAGGAGTTTATACTCCAGATGACGATTTTATTGCCAAAGCACGCGCTGTTTGTTCACGACACAATGTGTTATTGATTGCAGATGAGATTCAAACTGGAATTGGCCGTACGGGGGCTTTATTAGCTGTATGCGGAAATTGTAGCTGTGAAGCGCAGTGTGAGCGTCAAGAAGCTACTTATGTCCGTCCCGATTTATTGATATTAGGAAAGGCTTTGAGTGGAGGAGTATATCCTGTTTCTGCCGTATTAGCCGATCATGCTATTATGGACGTAATTCAGCCTGGACAACACGGAAGTACTTTTGGCGGAAACCCAATGGGAACTTCAGTAGCTCAGACTGCTTTGGAAGTAGTACGTGACGAAAAATTGACACAGAATGCACGTACCTTGGGTTACCTTTTTAGAGCCCAAATGAATGTATATATAGCAGATTGTAAGATTGTAAATTTAGTACGCGGGAGAGGATTACTCAATGCAATTCTAATCAACGATACAGAAAACAGTAAAACGGCATGGAATATTTGTCTTCGATTACGCGATAAAGGTTTACTTGCTAAGCCAACTCACGGAAACATCATCCGATTTGCTCCACCTCTTGTGATAACAGAAGAACAATTACTTGATTGTATTCAAATTATTACATCGACGCTAAAAGAGTTTGAATCCCAAGGTTCTTAATGACTATAAAAAATAAGTAATGGTTAAAAATGTTTATTTTGATAATGCGGCTACCACACCCATACGACCAGAAGTAGTAGATGTTATGCACGACGTGTTGAAGGACACCTTTGGTAATCCTTCTTCAGCACATGCTTTTGGGCGTTCTGCTAAGACCCAAATCGAAACGGCTCGTAATAGTATTGCAAAACATTTTAACGCTCAGCCGCAAGAAATTATTTTCACTTCTGGGGGGACTGAGTCGGATAATATGCTTGTGCGCTGTGCCGTTCAAGATTTAGACATTGGAACCGTGATTACTTCTAGAATTGAACACCACGCTATTCTGCATGCAGTTGAATTTTTAGTGGAACGAAAACTAGCAACGGTACTTTATGTAAAAACCCATGCTGATGGAGCGATTGATTATACTGATTTAGCCCGTTTGCTTGCCTCAGACGACTCTAAAAAGCTGGTAAGTCTGATGCATATTAATAATGAGATTGGAACCATTCTGGATTTAGAGCGGGTATCCAATCTTTGTAAAACCCATGATGCCTTATTTCATACAGACGCCGTTCAAGGGGTAGGGCATTATGCAATAGATTTAGAACAAATAGCAGTCGATTTCCTTTCGGCTGCAGCACATAAATTTCATGGTCCCAAAGGTGTGGGCTTTTCTTTTGTTCGTAAGAATTCTGGATTGCAACCTTTTATTTTAGGAGGTTCTCAAGAACGCGGACTTCGAGCAGGGACAGAATCTGTACACAACATCGTAGGGATGGCTAAGGCACTTGAAATTGCTTATGCTAAGTTAGAGGTTGAGCAGCAGTACCTCAAAGAACTAAAGGCACATGCCATCAAACAACTAACCAATGCTTTTCCGGATATACATTTCAACGGTTGTTGTTTTGATATGGAACGCAGCACGTTTACTTTAGTAAATGTTGCTTTGCCTATTTCTGAAGAAAAAGCAAGCTTGCTGAACTTTCATTTGGATCTGAATGGAATTGCCTGTTCAAAAGGAAGCGCTTGTCAGTCAGGAAGCGCCAAAGGTTCACATGTTTTAGAAGAAGTTGTTCCTGTTGCACTAAAGAATCGGCCTTCGATTCGATTTTCATTTTCGGTATTCAATACCCAAGATGAGGTTGATTATTTAGTGAAAACCTTGGCAACTTTTGCAAACCAGTAAGGCAGTTTATTTTTTTACAACCTTTACTTTTTTAAAGATCGTAGTTTCGTAAATACTGCTATTTCCTTGCTGATCTTCCACTTCTAGTTTAAAGTCCAATTGGGATTGATCAAAATCGATGTCATCAAAGGCAAAAGTTAGTGTGTTGTTTTTGGGTTCGTGTTCCAGTAAAATCCATTGACTGTTTATGGTTCCTCTGTAGGATTTGATTCCTGAAAAGTCATCTTCAATTTTTAATTTCAAAAAGGCATAATTGCTCAACCATTGTTTGGACTTAAAATTTAGTGGTGTAATGTTAGGTGCTAGCGTATCTTTGGATAGAACGTAGATTCCATGAGTTCCGCCCTTACTGATGCGTTTTCCGTCTTTGGCAATAGAATATACATAATCCAGTTTTTTATTCTTGTTGAGGCGTGCTATGCACCAAGGATTGGTTTCTAAGGAATCAACTTTAGGCGTTTTGAATTGAATCTCAAAGTTTCTTTGTAGTGCATCTTCTTTAGAACTAATGAAAAGGCTATCTTTTGTTGCTCGGATTTTAAAATCTACAGGTTCAAAGAAGGTGTTTTTGGGTAGGTATACCTCTTGATTTTCAAATTCAAAAAGATAATCTAATTCAGGATTCAGACTATTTTTAGCATTTTTTTTTTTTTCTTTATCAGTTGCAACTTCTTCTTTGCCTTCGATATAACTTTCAACATAGGTTTTGTTTCCGTGAAAATCTTCTAAGATTATTTGCAGTTGATAGGATCGACCAGCCTCAAAATTTAAAATCCCGTTGGGTGCATCTTTCGCTAAAAAACTAAAGCCATAGGGGAGGTCTCGATACAGTTTTTGAATCCGAATACTTTCAGTTGCATAGGTCTTGTAATCGATCAGTGTGCTTATGAATTTCCCATCGTCAAAACTGATTTTGTCGAAGGTATACTGAATCATTTCTTTTCCGTTGAGACGCACAGCGATTTTGTAAACTCCATTTTTATTAAAACTCAGGTCTTGTCGGTCGTACATGTGGATCCCGATGCCTTTTTTTCCAGACCACGATTGAATTGCTGACGTATAAGTACTGTCGTTTTTACGAATCAGACGAATTTCGTTTTTCTTCGAATTGTTTAGGTCATACTGATACAAACCCCTGATGACTGGGCGTTGCGTGTCTTGGATGTCGTATTCTAGCTTTAAGGGGTTCAGAGGGGTCTGCGCCTTAGTATCTCGAAGTTCAAAGTGGAGGTGTGGTCCCAACGAGCCTCCTGTGTTTCCAGAATAACCAATAACCTCTCGCTGTTCTACGGTCAATTCGTTGGTTTTAAAATAGCTTTGAATGAGGAATTTTTCTTTTTTGTATTGCTGTTCTTTTATGATTTGTTCAATTTTTGGAGCAAATTTTTGCAGATGGGCATAGACTGTGGTGGTTCCATCTGCATGATCAATATAAAGTGCCTTTCCATAACCTGAAACGGTTACTCTTATACGTCGAATACTTCCTGCCAAAATACTCTTTACGGGAAAGCCTTGGAGCCCCTGTGTTTTAATGTCCAAGCCTGCATGAAAATGACTGCCACGTAATTCTCCAAAATTCCCGGATAATAGAAGGGGAATGTCTAGAGGTGGAGTAGCCTCTTGGGCACTCATGAAAAAAGAAAAAAACAGGAAGGTAACTCCTAGAGAGTTTTTAAAACGGTTGGTCATGCTTGCTAAGATAAAACATTCTCTTTTTTATTCGAAAGCAGTAGTGTTTTTTTATGCCTTAATTTTTAACCGGCACGGTTTTCTTTCTTTCTGTGATTTGATAGGGGAGGTGTTTATCTTAATAAGACTGCTTTTTGGGCAAATAACCAACCTTTTTTTCCTTGTTAAAAACTTTTAATCCTATTTCTTGTTTGTGCTAGAAGAAGTACTAGGCTAAAAATCACTCAAAAACGATTTTTTGTTTTAAAAATCAGATTTTGGAATACAGCTTTTTTTCTATAAATCTTCTGGGTATATGTTAATGGTAAAAATACCATCCATTGAATTGAAAGAATTAATATCTTAAACTGTCCAGATATCGATGTTGTAAAAATAATTTTCTACTCCTCCAAGATATGCTGGACCATTCCACTCCATTAACATGGTGTCATTTCTAATTAGTTCTGTTCCATATGACCAATCAACTAGGAATTTATTTATATTTTTTTCATTTTCATACAAACTAATTTCATGAAATGTGTTGTTTGTTTTTAGAGGATCAAGATTAAATTCTATTGTTCCATTGATCAAATTAAACAAAACTATCTTTAGGGTTTGGTTAGTTTTGTTGTCAATTATTAAATCATAACCTAAAAGAACTTCAGATTTTGGACACTCAAAAGGAGTGAATGAAATAATTATTAATACAATTGGATAGACTAATTTCACTATTTTGAATGCACGTACTATTGTTTTTGATGGGACAGCATTATATAGGTTTACATTTTTAATTGGGGCTAACAATATGTTTTACAAGTTAAAAGCAATATTTATCTTTTAAAATCTAGACTCTAAAGCAATTACTACCAACAATTTGAATTCACAATTCTGTACAGTACTTCAATTTTTAAGTTAAATTTGTTTTTATGGAATTAGAGTACAGTCTATATCTCGAGCCTTTTGTTTTCTGTTGTTTGCAAACAGGCTCTTTTGCAGATCAAGATGTTATAATGGCATTTAGGGAGGAAGAAGGTATGACGTACATTGTTCCACAATCAAGTGCAGAAGCCTTAGGAGTTGATTTTGATCAGATATGGGCATGGATTTCAGTTGACACCCAAACGCAATTAACTGCCACGGGTATTATATCTCATATCGCTGCAATTCTTGGGGCACACGAAATCCCATGTAATGTAGTTGCAGCTTTTCATCACGATCATCTTTTTGTGCCTTTTGAATTAGGCGAAGAAGCGCTTCGAGTTTTGAGAGCATAATCTTTCTTTTCAATTACCAAAAGTTTTGTTAATTTCATTAAATGCACCACTCAAAAACTATAGAATAGATTTAAAATTCTTAACTTTGCGAGGTTAGGATTTATATGTCATTATGAGTGAAAAAAATCAAAATGTTGAACTTCTTGAACGAAATATAGTGTTACTTTTGAATAAGCTAGAAGAAAATCACTATGCTTTGCAGTCGCTTACCGAGCAATTGGAAGCTTCAAAAATCCTGCAAAATCAAGTTTCCGAAGAGAATAAAACCCTCAAGAAAGCAAAAGTTTCTTTAGAAATGGCAAATGCATTACTCGGCAGTAACGAAAGTAATACAAAGACTAAAAATAAAATCAATACACTAATTCATCAAGTTGAAGGATGTATGATTCAACTACAAAACACAGAGTAACTTTTTTATGAGTGAATTGCTGAAAATAAAATTAACTATTGCAGATCGTGTCTATCCTTTGTCAGTTGCACCTGACCAAGAAGAGGCCCTCAGAAAGTCTGCAAAAAAAATTGACGCAATGATAAAACAGTTGGAAAAAAGCTATGCTGTTCGAGATAAACAAGACGTCTTGGCCATGTGTGCTCTACAATATGCAACCCAGCTGGAACAAATAAGTTTTGCCGAAACCCAGGGTGTGACCATTGAACATCAAAAAATTAACTCGCTAAACGAGATGATTGAAAATCATATGGCCACTTTCTAATACGTTCTTCATTAATAATACACTATTGCCTGTATTAGTTTAAATTTTTGATAAACTCAACGATCTTATTTTTTATAAGAGGTGAGTCCATATTGTAAAAGCAAGCTGTCTTCGAACAGATCCTTGATCAGTAGGTTAGCCACAAACCTTTTTTTACGGAGTTTATACAGATCTCTAAGCTAGTACAGGCTTTTTTTATAAATAAATAAAATTATGACAACTATAATATACCTTATTGCAACCGGAGTCGGAGGACTTATTTTTGGTTTGATTATCATGCAGATTTTTCAAAAGAGAAATTCTCTTTCAATCATTAAAAAGAGCGAACAACAAGCCCGACGCATTATCAAAAAGTCGCATCAAGAATCCGATCGAATTAAGAAAGAGAAAATGCTGCAAGCCAAAGAGCGTTTTATTGAACTTAAAACCGATCATGAAAAAGTAATTCTTCAACGAGAGAAAAAACTTGTTGAGGTTGAAAACCGAGCCCGAGATAAAGAGAAAAATCTTGATAAAGAATTACAACGAAATAAAGATCTAAATCAAAGTTTTGAGCAAAAGACTTCCAATTTAGACCAGCGCATTCAAAAGCTAAATCGTAAAAGTCAAACCTTAGATGAGGCTGAAAAAACATACCAATCAAAATTAGAGGAAGTATCTGGTTTAACTGCTGCTGATGCCAAGCAAGAATTAATCACCTCTTTAGAAGACAAGGCAAAAACAGATGCTATGTCTTTCATTCAACATTCCATTGAAGAAGCAAAGTTATCTGCTGAACAAGAAGCTAAAAAAATAATCATCAGTACTATTCAGCGTATCGGAACAGAAGAGGCAGTCGAGAACTGTGTTTCTGTTTTTAGCTTAGAATCGGATGATGTGAAAGGTAGGATCATTGGAAGAGAAGGTAGAAATATCCGTGCCATTGAAGCGTCAACAGGTGTAGAGATTATTGTAGATGACACACCCGAAGCAATCATCTTGTCCTGTTTTGATCCTGTAAGACGTGAGATTGCTCGCTTATCGTTACACCGTTTGGTTACGGATGGACGAATCCACCCGGCTCGTATTGAAGAGGTAGTACTTAAAACCACAAAACAAATTGAAAATGAAATTGCTGAGGTTGGAAAACGTACCGTAGTTGATTTGGGTATACACGGATTGAACCCTGCATTAATAAAAATTATTGGAAGAATGAAGTATCGTTCTTCTTACGGACAGAACCTTCTGCAACATTCTCGTGAAGTGGCTAAGCTTTGTGGTGTTATGGCATCTGAATTGGGATTGAATCCAAAACTCGCCAAACGAGCGGGACTTTTACACGATATTGGTAAAGTTCCTGAAGAGGAATCTGAACTACCGCATGCTATCTTAGGGATGCAATGGGCAGAAAAGTATGGCGAAAAACCAGATGTATGTAATGCAATTGGAGCACATCATGACGAGGTAGAAATGACTTCTTTGTTATCTCCCATAGTTCAGGTGTGTGATGCTATTTCTGGAGCACGGCCAGGCGCTCGACGTCAGGTATTGGATAGCTATATTCAACGCCTCAAGGATTTGGAAACAATAGCACTAGATTTTAGTGGAGTTAGTAAGGCCTATGCTATCCAAGCGGGAAGAGAATTACGTGTAATTGTTGAAAGCGAAAAAGTTTCGGACAACAATGCTGCAGAATTATCCTTCCAAATATCACAAAAAATCCAAACGGATATGACCTATCCAGGTCAAGTAAAAGTTACTGTGATTCGCGAAACAAGAGCAGTAAACGTAGCGAAGTAGGCACTCATTTACCTAATTAGGACATTATAAAGTAAACCTGCAACAACTGCTCCCGTTAAGGGGGCAATTACGGGAATCCAAGCATAAGGCCAATCTGCATTTTTGTTTTTTCTAGGAAGCATTTGATATACCAACCGGGGTCCAAAATCTCGTGTTGGGTTAATTGCATAGCCTGTAGTTCCTCCCAAACTCATTCCAATAACCCACACTAAAATTGCAACAGGTAATGCATCTAAAGAGCCAATACCAAAGTTTTGCATCTGTATTCCTTCAATTTCAATGTTTGGAGAAACAATAAAAAAGATTCCAAATACGAGCATAAAGGTACCTAAGAATTCACTGAAAAAATTGTTCTTGTAGTTTCGTATTGCTGGCCCAGTACAAAACGTACTGCGTACAGCATTTTCGTCTGTTGTAGCCCGATAATGATCGATATAAAGAATGTAAGACACCCAACTTCCAAACATTGCGCCCAATAATTGAGCAAAAATATAAGTGGGAACTAAACTCCATGAGAATTTTCCAATTACTGCCAATCCAACGGTTACAGCTGGGTTTAGGTGTGCTCCACTGAATTGGCCTGTAGCGTATGCACCTACAAAAACGGCAAACCCCCAAGCAGAAGTAATGAGCACCCAAGAAGTTTGTCCTTCGGCAATGGTGTTCTTTAAATTGACATTGGCAACTACACCAGCTCCTAAAAGAAGGAGGATTGCGGTTCCCATAAATTCGGATATAAACGGAGTCATCATAATATAAAATTTAAGTATAAATTTCGTGAAACCTTAACAGTTTTCTGTATCAGATTCTGTTTTTCTTTTTAATTTATGTCTTGGTTGCTATGAAACAGCAGCTTATATTTTTAGCTAATCAAATTTACATCATTATCCCACTGGGCAATATCGTTGCGTTTTTCTTGATCAATACATTTTGAAATCCATTCAGGTTAATAAGCTAAGCCGTGATCATCTAACATATCTTGTGGTACTCCGTCCCAAATGTTTGGTGAGTTTCCAACATATCCTAGTTCATCAATACCAATATCAGATGTAAAATATCCAGTCATCATCAAGTTTTTTATGAGACTAAAAAACTGAATAGGTTGGAATTGTTTAGATGAGTTCAGCTCCGGATTTAGAAAAGCAATTTCATCAGATATGGTTTTTTGTTCAACTTCTGTTATTGAGGTGAAAACTTTTTCGAAGCGGGTATTGGATTCATGATCTAATCCCGTAATTCCTCCACGTATGGGCTCTTGGAAACCAGGATAATCACTTACCATAAATTCTATTAATCCAGGTACTACTGCATCTAAAATGCTTCCGTTTTCGTTTGGAGGTAAAATGAGATGACCTAATTGCGTAATTGTTTCAATCTCTTGTGGATTAAAAAACTATTTTCCTAATAATCTTTGATCAACAGCTTTCTCTTTTGGGGTTCTACCATGTTGATGTTCCCAAACTTTAGCGGTAAGTTCTTCTTTCGAATTACTAATACAACTTTCTAATGCGAGGCCTCCTACTAGAGACCCTAAAACGAGTGACTTTATACTTTCTCTACGATCCATAAGATTAAATATTTTGTTTTTTAAGTTCTTGAATGATGAAGTCTGAGGTCCTCCATGCTAATGCTAAAATAGTCTAGGTTGGGTTTTTGTCTGCTCGAGAAACAAAAGGTCCAGCATCGACTATGAAAACATTTTTCACATCGTGTACTTGTTCAAATTCGTTTCAACAGAGGTTTTAGGGTCACTTCCCATGCGCGTACTTCACACTTCATGAATAATTCTTCCCGCATTCAATAAACCGTAATTTTGAGCCGCTGTAGGCTTGTCGCCCAAGACAGTTCCGTCCATATTATCGATAATTTCTTTAAAAGTATTGTGCATATGACGTGCTTGATTATGTTCAAAATCACTCCAGTGATAGTTGAAACGTAAAACAGGAATTCCAAACTGATCTACTTTGGTTGGATCGACTTCGTAATAATTATTCTTCCGTGCTATTGCTTCACCACGTCCCGACATCCCCATAACGGAACCATAGAATTTCTGAATGTCTTCTCGCAGCGGAATTCATAACCACCAACTTTTATGCCGAGGTATTTGTTGAGATCATTTACGTTAAAACCAGTTCTATAGGAAGGCATTCCCATACCTCCCCATACTTCAATGTGATATCCGTGAGGAAAATCAAGTTTTTCATTATCCAACCATCATGGGGAGTAGATGTGCATCCCGCCAACACCATCTTCATTATATTGTTTACGGTTCATCATAATCGGAACAAAAGCCATACGATCAGTGCACTTAGAATCATGAAGATATTTCCCTACCATATTGCTGTTGTTTCCAAGGCCGTTGGGATGTTGTTTACTTTTTGAATTCAGTAGTATTCGCTTCGAACTACAGGCCGAAGCAGTAAGGATTACTACTTTTCCAAAGATTTTATTTTCGGCACGATCTTTTTTGTTAATGAAAGAAACACCAGTAGTTTTCCCTTCATCGTTAACCAGAACTTCGCGCACCGTACTGTCTAAACATAAATCAACTTGACCTCCAGATTTTAGAACTGAAAATATCAAACAAGAACCTGATGAAAAGTCAGCGTAAACTGAACAAGAACGACTCCATTGATTGCAATAGAAGCAAACCTCTCGGTCTTTATTGATCCGTTTGGTTAAAATCGAGAGTCTAGACGGAATTACTTTAACATTCGGTTTTTTTAACCTTTAATCTAATATAACTAATGTAAGCGAGGTTTTGGTGCAGACAAAAAGAAACCATCGAGTTCATTAGGCAAGTTTTCCTTACTTCCGAAAACGCCTATGAGTTTATCTATTTTATCCTAATAAGGCTTTATGTCATCGTATTCTATTGGCCAGTTTTCACCCAATCCATCTCGGTCTTTTCCTTTGAAATCTCATGGTCCAAAGCGTAAATAAATTCGGCCCCAGTGATTGGTTCTTCTTCCTAACATTCGGGAACAATACCAGTCGAATTCACTGTCTCCAACTTGGGTATAGGGTTTTTCTTCTAGCTACCAGCCGCCATAAGCCATATCAAAATCTCCAAAAACACGTTGGGTGTTTGCGCCTCTACGTGGCGATTTGTGGGGCCATTTGAGTTGGGTTTGCTGTTCTGGATTAGCAGGGTCAAAGTAAGGTCCTGCCTCTACAACGACTACTTTTAGGTCAGCACCGGTAAGGACTTTAGTTGCCATTCCACTGCCAGCTCCAGAGCCAATAATAACGACATCGTACTTTTTAGAGGATTCAATGATTTGCATAGGTTTATTTTAGATTTAAGAATTTATGTATTTTTTTCTTAAAAATTTTGATTTTCTCAATTTTCATAATGCATAAATGTAAAGCCTTCGTGGATACAACTAGATCCAACACGACCTTGTTTATCAAGTGCGATACAAGCCAACTTGAAAATCAATTGTATCACCTTGCTTTTCAACAATACAATGTATTGCCTCGTCACAAGCTTCTTGCGGATAATGGCCTTGTCGCATCAGTTTAACAATTAAAAAACTTCCAACAGTTTTCACAACTTCTTCTCCCATGGCGGTTGCAACAGCTCCACCAATGGTATTGTCAAAAAAAGATCTGATCCAATAATGGGTGAATCTCCCAAACAGCATTTCATTTTATAAGACAAGCCACTTGTACTGCAAGCGCCTCCTATATTACCGTTTTTTTCTAAGCAAAGCGTTCCAATGGTGTCTTATTTTTCTATTTTTATGATGGATTTGTATTGGGATTCTTTGATCCATTCTTCCAATTCTTTTTTAGATTCTGCTGTGAGTAAATCAGGATGTTTATATCCCAATGATTTTGCGTAAGATTCGGCACCCTTCCCAGCTAGCATATCGTGAGGAGTTTTCTCCATAACATCTCGAGATAAGGCTGCTACATGAACAATGTTTTAAACAGCAACTACAGAACCACAATTTCCAGTATGATCCATAACAGAAGCATCAAGGGTTACTGTTCCTTCTCGATCGGGTGTTCCGCCGAGGCCTACGGTTGTGTTTTTGGTATTCAATTCTTCTACTTCTGTGACCTTAATGTCAGCCGTTAGCGCATTGGATCTAGATTCAAGCGCTTTTGCTGCTGCAGCATTCGCACTTGTAAAATTCCATGTGCATATCGAAATCGAAACTTTTTGAAGGAATATTAATTTCACTAGTACGTTTATTCTCATTGGCAGAAATAATTTTGGGTGCAACTAATTCCGCGACACCTCCAACTAGTGTTTTTTCTATAAAAGACTTTTTTTTTATGCGTAATTTCTATTGTATGTATTATTTTTTTTGAATATTCTCTTGTTTTTTAACCTTCGACTTATTCAATCTTTATAATATAGACCTTAAATTAGTATTTTAAAATATTTTATGAAAATTGAAGTTTGTGTTGCCAGTCTTGAAGCTGCTAAAAGAGCAGAACAACTAAAAGTAGATCGTGTAGAATTGTGTTCTGAAATGGGAGTAGGGGGTGTAACTCCATCCATCGGATTAGTAGAACACCTGGTAGAAGAAATTCAGATCCCTATACATGTCTTAGTGCGTCCTCGCAGTGGAAATTTTAACTATTCTGCGAACGAATTTTCACTTATTTTAAAAGATATGGAGCGCTTAATAGACTTGAATGTTGCCGGAATAGTTGTCGGAGCAACAACATCAACGGGAGCTTTAGCTTTATCAAAATTAAAAGAAATGCTCGCTTTAGCTGGGAAGGTTCCACTTACTTTTCATCGGGCTTTTGATGTGGTCGAAAAACCATTATTTGCCTTAGAGCAATTAATCGAATTAGGTTTTTCTGCCCTGCTCACAGGTGGTCAATGCGAACGCGCTTCTGATGGCTTTTCTTTATTGAAACAAATGAAATCGATTGCAGTTGGGTCCCTCGATATTCTTCCTGGAGGTGGTGTCCATGCATCAAATTGTCAAATGTTTGTAGATGAGCAATTCAACTGGTTGCATTTATCGGCAAAGAAAGAAA
>Ga0307998_1000619_pt1 | contig 19960 bp, 17 predicted proteins | sample Davwhametageno37_FD_203147 | JGI IMG/M metagenome (GOLD analysis project Ga0307998, IMG submission 203147) | Marine microbial communities from Davis Island wharf, Antarctic Ocean - #37 | ecosystem: Environmental > Aquatic > Marine > Unclassified | place: Antarctic Ocean: Davis Island wharf... | reverse complement strand
CTCTAGAACGCATTCTAGCGACATTCCCCCTTAAGGTATTTATTTCCCCATTGTGACACATATACCTGAAAGGCTGTGCCAAATCCCATGTAGGGAAGGTGTTGGTGGAAAATCGCTGATGCACCAAGGCCAACCTAGTCACAACCCTAGTATCCTGTAGGTCTCTAAAGTAAAGACTAATGTCTTCTGGCATGAGCAAGCCTTTGAAAATAATGATTGTGGTGGAAAGGCTAGGCAGATAAAAGAACCCTTGCTCAGATAGTTTTGAGTTGTATATGGTGTGTTCTGCTTTTTTTCTAGCTATAAATAATTTTCTGTTAAAAGTAGCTGTGTCCTGCTCAGGCTGCTCTTTTCCAATAAAGATTTGGGATATAAAAGGCATGGTTTCCATGGCAATTCTTCCTGGCACGGATTTATTGACAGGGACTTCTCTCCATCCTAAAAGGACCAACCCTTGAGATTTTATTTCTTTCTCAAATTCTTTTGTACAGAAATTTCTTTGGTTGTCTTTTTGAGGTAAAAATACATTAGCTACCGCATAATTTCCTGGCTCTGGTAATTTAAACGAGCACTCACTTACAAAAAAATCATGGGGAATGTCAATGAGTATTCCCGCACCATCTCCAGTTTTACCATCTGAACTCACTGCGCCTCTATGTTCTAGTTTTTCTAGAATCTCGAGTGCTTTGTGGATAATATCATTGGATTTTTTTCCTTCTAGACTACAAATAAATCCTGCGCCACAATTGTCATGTTCAAATTCTGGGGAATACAGCCCCTGTTTTTTTAGCCTCATAAGTATTGGATGTTTACACAAAAATATCCAATATGTTGAATTTACGGCAATGATGTAGTCATTTATAACAAAAAAGTTCAGTGTTTTTAAAAAAACGTTGAAATAAATGTAATGTGATAATTTTGGCCACTTTTAAATGAGATTTCAATAATGGCCTTTATTTAGTCTTTTAAAATAGCCCTAGAAATTACCATTTGTTGGATTTCAGAAGTGCCTTCGTAAATCTGCGTGATTTTAGCGTCCCGCATGAGTCGCTCTACATGATATTCTTTTACAAAACCATTTCCACCAAAGACCTGAACGGCTTCTACACTGACTTCCATAGCCACTTCTGAGGCATATAATTTGGCCATTGCTCCTGATAAATCGTAATTGAGTCCCTGGTCTTTTTCCCAAGCTGCTTTGTAGACCAAATGCCTAGCAGCCTCAATTTTAGTATGCATTTGAGCCAATTTAAAGGCAATGGCCTGATGCTGACTAATGGGTTTCCCGAAAGCTTCCCTTTGTTTGGCGTAATTTAAGGCCAATTTATAAGCGCCAGCAGCTATACCGAGTGCCTGTGCAGCAATACCAATTCTTCCTCCTGAAAGTGTTTTCATGGCAAAGGTGAAACCAAATCCTTCTTCTCCGATCCTATTTTCCTCATGCACTTTAACCTGATTGAATTGAAGGGAGTGGGTGTCACTACTGCGAATGCCTAATTTATTTTCTTTTGGCCCTATCACAAAACCTGGGCTTTCCTTCTCCACAATAAAAGCACTAATGCCTTTGGAGCCTTTTTTAGGGTCTGTTTGTGCTATGACCAAATAAATACTAGCACTACTTCCGTTGGTAATCCAATTTTTAGTCCCTGTAATTTCGTAGTAATCACCCTTTTTTACAGCCATTGTTTTTTGAGAGGTGGCGTCTGATCCGGCTTCAGGCTCAGAAAGACAAAAAGCCCCTATTTTTTTTCCATTGCATAGATCGGGTAGGTATTTTTCTTTTTGCTGGGTGTTTCCATATTTTTCTAATCCCCAACAGACCAGTGAATTGTTTACAGACATGATTACAGAGGCAGAAGCATCTATTTTTGAGAGTTCTTCCATGGCCAATACATAAGACATAGTATCTAATCCGCTTCCACCATAGTTAGGGTTTACCATCATTCCCATAAACCCCAATTCTGCCAGTTGTTTAATTTCTTGGATAGGAAAATTTTGGTTTTCGTCCCTTTCTAGAATTGTAGGAAGGAGTACCTTTTGCGCAAAGTTTGAAGCGGCTTCTTTGATGAGTTTTTGTTCTTCATTCAATTTAAAATCCATAGAAAACTATTTTTAATCTATTCAAATATAATCATATTTACTATGCATGCATAGTAAATATGATAACAATGATTTTTGAAATCAATTGATTTTTAGACCTTCAAGTATAAGCGCATTAATTATTTTTAAAGCAATCTGATAATTAATGATTTTTACTTGCTCATTTTTTTATATTTGTTAGCGTAGATGTTGGGATTCCTTTTGAGTCTCAGTTAAGTTGAAAAATTCAAAAACACCGTATATTTTATGGAAACTATTATCCTGATTGTATTTATTGTAGGTTACTTGGCCATTACCTTAGAGCACAACCTTAAAATCGACAAACTAATTCCTGCCTTGGCCATGATGGCTATTTTATGGGCGATTATAGCCTTAACTCATATGAATGTTTTTGAGGTAGACACAGCACTCCGCCAATTGGTTCCTACCCATATAGAGGAGATTTTATTACACCACCTTGGTAAAACATCAGAGATTTTAGTATTCCTTTTAGGGGCAATGACTATTGTGGAGATCATAGATTATTTTGATGGTTTTGCTACCATTAAAGGTTTTATTAAATTTAAGAAAAAATCTAAATTACTTTGGTTGTTTTCCATTCTGGCATTTATTTTATCTGCGATCATTGACAATTTAACGGCTACAATAGTACTGATCACGATCCTTCAAAAAGTAATTAAGGAAAAGGAAACGCGTATGTGGTTTGCTGGTATGGTGATTGTTGCTGCAAATGCTGGAGGGGCTTGGTCTCCTATTGGAGATGTTACTACAACTATGTTGTGGATTGCCAATAAGGTGTCTGCCCTACAATTGGTGGAACATGTATTATTACCTTCAATTGTATGTATGGTAATCCCTACTTTAATCGCTACCCGTTTTAAAGCTTTTCAAGGAAACCTAGATATAGATCCTACAGAAGAAGATGGGCCTAAATCAAGACATGGTGCTACCATGCTTTACTTGGGATTAACAGCTATTATATTCGTACCTTTTTTTAAGACCATTACACACTTGCCTCCTTATGTGGGTATGATGCTATCTTTGGCTGTAGTAGCCACTTTTGCTGAGATATATTCTAGCTCAAAATTCTCTTTATCTGACGTAGACGGTAAGAGTGAGGCGGCTGGCCACCACAGTCCAGTGCACCACTCATTGTCTAAAATTGAGTTGCCAAGTATTTTATTCTTTTTAGGGATATTGTTGGCTGTTGCAGCTTTAGAATCTCTTGGTATGTTATTTCATTTCGCAGAGGGTTTAAACGCAGCCATTCCTAATTCAGATGTAGTGGTACTGTTATTAGGTGCAGGCTCAGCAGTGATTGACAATGTGCCTCTAGTTGCCGCTAGTATTGGTATGTTCTCTGAAGGATTAGACAATCCTTTGTGGCATTTCATTGCTTACTCTGCAGGAACAGGGGGCAGTATGCTTATTATTGGTTCCGCTGCTGGTGTTGTAGCTATGGGGATGGAGAAAATAGATTTCTTCTGGTACTTTAAAAATATTGCTTGGTTGGCATTAATTGGCTTCTTAAGTGGTGGTTTAACATTTATTTTATTGCGTGATTTTGTGTTGAACGCATAATTAATTGCATTTTCTTACGTTAGCTTATAAATTAATTTGATTCTATTTTATGCAAGATAACTTGGCTAAAAATACTCTAGAGGTTGCGGCTTCTAGTGAGAAAACCCTATCCATTATAGATCTTATTTTTAATGGAGGTGCGGGTAGCGTATTTATTATGGGCTTACTTTTTGTCCTTTTGGCAGTAGCACTTTACATTTATTTTGAAAGACTTTTTGCTATAAAAGCAGCGGCTAAAATAGACGCTAACTTCATGAACCAGATAAAGGACTATATCAGTAATGGTAAAATAGATGCCGCAAAATCACTTTGTGCTCAAACGGACTCACCTGTTGCTAGACTTACTTTAAAAGGGGTGTCTAGAATAGGAAAGCCTTTGGACGACATTAATACAGCCATTGAGAATGCAGGTACTTTAGAGGTGTATAAATTAGAAAAGAATGTTAGCGTGCTTGCTACAGTAGCAGGTGCCGCTCCAATGATTGGATTTTTAGGAACGGTAATTGGAATGATATTGGCCTTTCATGAAATGGCTACCTCTGGTGGTCAGGCAGAAATGGGGGCGTTGGCTTCAGGTATATATACCGCAATGACTACTACGGTGGGCGGTTTAGTGGTGGGTATTATAGCCTATATTGGCTATAACCATTTGGTTAATATGACCAATAAAGTGGTGCATAGTATGGAAGCTAACGCAGTAGACTTCTTAGACTTATTGAACGAACCTGTATAGTTTTTATGAAATTAAAAGGTAGAAATAAGATCAGTCCAGAATTTAGCATGTCTTCTATGACGGACATTGTGTTTCTGTTGCTTATATTTTTTTTACTTACCTCCAACAGTCCTAATGCGTTAGACTTAATACTGCCAAAAGCCAAAGGTAAGACCACTAATACCCAACAGGTTTCAGTGAGTATAGATGCAGATTTAAGGTATTTTTTAAATGAAAAGTTAGTGGAAAAGAGCCAGTTAGAGGCTGTTTTAATTCAAGAACTGTCTGCACAAGATGCCCCTACAATTATACTTAGGGCGGCAGAATCCATTGCGATAAAAGAGGCTGTATTTGTCATGGATGTAGCCAACAGAAACCAATTCAAGGTAATCCTTGCAGTAAGGCCAAATTAATGGCATTTTTACAAACCACATACGAGAAAAAATCTTTTTGGACCACCGCTTTTATTCTATTAGTGGTGTTGTTACTCCTTTTTTTTGCAGGTCTTAGGTACCTAGATCCGGCTCCAGAAAATGGCATACTCATTGCTTTTGGAAATACAGATCCCGGTAATAGTTTAACGCTAGCACCTCCAATACAAGCCGTTACAGAAGAAACAATTGTATCTGAGATGAATGCAGTTCCAGAAGTAAAAGAAGTAATGGTAGAGGAAGTGGTTTCAGAAGCGCTAGAAGAAGTTTTGACTACAGCAGATTCCGAGCTAGTTCTTCCCAAAGAGCTAGTTGAAAAAGCGCCCGAAACAGTGCTAGAAAAAGCGGCTGGAGCAGTCCCAGAAAAAACATCAGAGAAAGTAATCCAACAGGCATCGGCCGCTACAAAAGCGGCCCTGGCAAATATTTTAGGCGCTAAAGAAGCCCAAGGGTCAGGTATAGGAAATGGCGAAAAATCTGCCAATCAAGGACTTTCTGATGGATCTAAGTATGCGAATTCATTTTATGGCAGTACTACAGGAGAAGTTCAAGGCTTTGGCTTTGGATTGGCAGGTAGAAGTTTGGCTTCTAAAGGATCTGTAACGCCTGATTGCAACGAAGAGGGCAGGGTGGTTGTGGCTATTACGGTGGACAGGTCAGGAAAAGTAATTGCTGCAGATCCGGGAGTGAAAGGTTCTACCAACAACGCCCCCTGCCTTTTAACCCCTGCCAAAGCGACTGCATTTATGTATCAGTGGGCCCCAGATGCTGAGGCGCCTGAAAAGCAAATTGGTTTTGTAGTCATTAATTTTAAGCTGGGAGGGCAACAATAATGAATTACACAGAAGCCACTCAATGGTTGTTTGACCAATTACCTATGTACCAGCAAAAAGGGGCTGTGGCCCTTAATGCTAAATTAGACGGGATTACACATTTTTGTGCTTACTTGGGAGAGCCACACCAAAAATTTAAAAGCATTCATGTGGCTGGCACTAATGGAAAGGGATCTTCTTCTCATATGTTGGCCGCTATTTTACAAGAAGCAGGTTATAAAGTAGGGTTATATACCTCACCACATTTAAAAGACTTTAGAGAGCGTATTAAAATAAATGGTCTTGAAATTTCTGAGGATGAAGTGATTTCTTTTGTGTTGAACCACAAAGATTATATGAGCCAAAATGACCTGTCTTTTTTTGAAATGACTGTGGCTATGGCATTTGATTATTTTGCATCAGCTAGGGTAGACATTGCCATTATAGAAGTAGGCCTTGGAGGGCGTTTAGACGCCACCAACATTATTAAACCTGAAGTCTCGTTAATTACCAATATTGGTTTTGATCATATGGACTTGCTGGGCAACACGCTCGCTCAAATTGCCATTGAAAAAGCTGGAATTATAAAGCCTAGCGTTCCTGTGGTCATTAGTGAGTGGCATAGGGACACAGAAGCTGCTTTTAAGGCAAAATCTGCTGCTGTAGGCGCGCCCATTTATTTTGCTAGTGATCTTATTGAAAAGGTGTATTCAACGGATTTAAAAGGCGCTTATCAAGAAAAAAACACAAAAGGTGTTGTTGCTGCCTTAAGGCATTTGTCAGGATTTAATGTTACCTCTAATCATATTAAGATGGGTTTGTCTAATGTGGTTGGTCTGACGGGATTATTAGGTAGGTGGCAGGTGTTGCAACACAAACCACTTGTCATTGCAGATACGGCGCATAATGAAGCGGGTATTTCAATAGTAGTAAAGCAACTTTTAAAGACCCCCCACAAACGCCTTCATATGGTGTTGGGTTTTGTGAAAGACAAGGATTTAAATACTATTTTGCCTTTGCTGCCTGTAGATGCCTTGTATTATATTGCTGCGCCAGCCATTCAAAGGGGCTTAGATCCTTTGGTTTTTATTGAACAGGCAAAAAGGTACAATCTTTTTTGCAACCACTATAAATCTGTAAATGAAGCCTTTAAAGCGGCAAAAAAGCAAGCCAAAAAAGAAGACTTGGTTTTTATTGGAGGAAGTAATTTTGTAGTGGCTGAGGTCGTTTAAAAAAATGCATCTTTTTTTATTTTTTTCTTTTGGGAACTAAAAAACAATCCTATATTTGCACTCGCTTCTGCAAAGGAGTAAAGTAAGGGCCCTTAGCTCAGCTGGTTCAGAGCACCTGCCTTACAAGCAGGGGGTCACTGGTTCGAACCCAGTAGGGCCCACAAAAAGCTTCTCATTTATGAGGGGCTTTTTTTATACCCAAAAGTCACTTAATCCCCTGTTTTAAGAAGTTGGTCTGAATTTTTGGCCTTGGAGGGGATTGGCATGAATATTGTTTTATATTTATAAGCACTAAAAAATCTAAACGATGAGATATTTATTGACTGTATTAATTTGTTTGAGCGTTTTAACTACTTCAGTAGCTCAAGATAATAAGGAGAATGGTAAAGAGCCTACTAAGAAGGAGCTTAAAAAGTTAGCAAAAAAAAGGGCTAAGCGAATAAAAGCAGAAGCTGAAGCCAAAAAATTTAATGAATTCAGGATAGATATAAATGCACCAACAGTGGCTCAGGCTATAAGGCAGTATTTGGGCGCAGCTAGGGTTCAAGGCAATAATGTGATCCTTAGAGACAGGAGTTCTATGAACACTGGGTCTCCTTATGCTGTTTGGGATGTAGATGGTGCTGTTCGTGATACACCACCCGCTGGATTAGACCTCACTACAATAAGATATGTAAAAGTATTGCGGTCTCTATCTGAAACAAATAAATATGGATTTATTGGTGGCGCAGGAGTTATTGTTATAAAAACAGCACTTACCTATAAAGAGTAATTCATTGCACACTAATTGATTAAAATCAATTTATCTATATATAATAGTTCTATTTTTAAACTATTATTAATTTTATAAGACAATTTTATTATACTTGCAGTATGATAAGATTGTTTTTTTTATTATTTGTTTCCGCGGCTTTTTCTCAGCAAATTTCTCGCTTCGACAAAGCTTTAATTTGGAGAGATAGCTTGTTGTTGTTTTCTAGTGATTCTATTTATTCCTCTCCAATTTCACCATCTAGAAGTTTCTCTTTCTCTTCTCTGCCTCTAAAACTCAACAATGATTTACCAGTACTAAAATCAATTATTGCTCCTGTAAACAGTCAAATATATTTTTTGACCCAATGGGGGGTGGGGTGTTTGAGTTTCAAAAGGATTCTTTAACAAGAATTGACAAGTCTTACAAGCACCGAATGCAAATAGATGCTACCGTGTTTGTAAAAAACGATACCGTTTTTAAATATGGAGGATATGGATTTTGGTCTGTAAGAAACTTTATTACCTTCTTTGATCCTAAGTCTAAAGAGTGGGAAATATTACCTGCTCAGAATTCAGATATAGTTCCAGATGGAACAATAACATCCAAGTACGCTATTTCATCTGAGGAAATTATATTTTTTGGTGGCGAAAAATTGAACGTTTTTGATCAAGTAGATTTTTCTCCAGCCAATGAAATTTGGAAATTTAATTTTAAAGATAAACTTTGGACTTTTTTGGGAAATTCTGCCTTAAATTTTTCAGATTTTAAAGCTTATGTCCAAATGGGTGAAGAAATTTTGTTTTTAGATGATACTGATTTAACACTGATCAATCCATTCACAAATAAGGTTACTAAATTTAATAATACCACTTTGCATAAAAAGATCATTGTCATAAAAAATTTAATGCCACTATACAGCAATAATCAGTTTGTTAGTTTTGTGAACTCAAGTATTACAGGCGCTATAGGTATTGAAGTAAGGGGAAGAGATGAATTCTTTGGCCCGTTATTGGAAACTTCTAAGCTTTACAATGATTTTAATTATTTTTGGTTGCTTCTGGTTTTGCCTTTTGGTTTTGCTATTGCAATGGGGGTGAAAAAATATAGACACTACCGATCAAGGGCCAATGCAATGACCCTTGAAAAAGGAGGATTAATTTATAGGAGAATTGAATTATAAGATGAAGACCATTCTTAAAATGGATCGTGATCTTATTGAGGCAAAAAAGTCAGATAAAGACAAGCGCATTATTATCTATACCATAGACAAGGCTTTCTTTAGTCATTAGTTTATATGGTTATGAAAAATCTACAGTAGCTAGATCCTTAAAAACTACAACGGGGAACTGTCTTAGATTTCCAGACCTGCTATTAGAGCTGCAATATGAAGTGAAACCCTCTGAGGTTCCAAATGTATTTCCGTGATTATTACACCTGAATTTATTATTGGAGAAAGTCCACTGATTCCTGCTTCCTAGATGGGGGCAACAGTTGTCAAAGGCCAAAAGCGCGTCTTCTGTTTTTCTTAAAAGTAAGAGCCCATTTTCCATATCATTTACAAACGATTCATTCTGTTCAAGGTTTTTATACCTCTCATGGCTTAAATGAAAGTGTAGTTTTTTCCCCTCCGTTAGGTATCCGTCTTCATTTAATAATGCAATAATATTTAGGTATGTCTCCTCTTCTTCACTTAAAGGTATGGTGGTTTCTTCTTCTTTTGAGCATGAAACCAAAACTGGACTATATATTATTACTGGGACAGGGAAAACAGTTAATGAATCTTTTAAAGTCATAAAATTATGAGACGCATAAGCCACTATTCTACTTACACTTTTTTAGTATTCGCTTTAATGTTGTCTTGCAGTAGTGGTGGAGACGGTGATGGGATTTCGGTTACACCAACCCCAACTCCAAAGCCCACTCCTCCACCAGTTACTGTTCCCGCACCTAGTTCTGCAACCTTAAGCCTTCCAGAAAATAATAAGGTATGTGAGACCGGGACTAACGCATCTACTACGCAAAGTACCATATTGTTCCAATGGGTGGCCGCAACTAATGCAACTGCCTATGATTTGAGAATTACCAATAGCGACACTCAGGGGGTAACGCTAATTAATAATATTGAGGGTACGCAAAAAGAGGTGACCTTAGAAAAAGGCATGCCTTATGCATGGCAGATTACTTCAAAGGCAACAGGCACCAATGAAACGGCTCAAAGTCCTTTTTGGAAGTTTTATCTGGCCGGAGATGGTGTTGAAAACTACGCTCCTTTTCCTGTAGACTTGCTATCTCCCGCTTCGGGAGGGACTGTCAGTGTAAGTGAATCTGGTAAGATAAGCTTGAGCTGGAGTGGGGAAGATCCAGATGGAGATGCTTTGACTTACATTATTTACATGGACCAGACGGATGGATTGCAGGAGCCAATTGCGACAAATGTCTCAGAAACCAGCCTAGAGGTTGACGCAGATAAAGACAGTGTTTATTACTGGAGGGTAAAAAGTTCAGATGGAGAAAACAGTGCTTTTTCTCAGATTTATGCCTTTAGAACTGGTGCTTAATAGGCCTTTATTATTCTAGTAACGGAAGCACTCTTTCCAAAGCCATCCCTCGAGATCCTTTAATTAGGATAAGTGAAGGGTCGGATTTGAAGGGGCTGTTCTTTTGTTTGAAAGCATCAAAGTTAGGATAGCTTTCAAAAGAATGTTGGGTGTTGTGAAACAAAGCCCCTATTAAAATAATCCTATTTATTTTAGAAAGTTCTAATTGTGCTACAATAGCCTGGTGCTCTTTAGCTGCTGTTTCTCCTAATTCGAACATATCCCCTAAGACCACTATTTTGTTTTTAAGTGAAGAATGAGACAGCTCTGAGAAGTGTTTAATAGCTACTTCCATACTGCTAGGATTGGCGTTATAAGCATCTAACACGAGCATATGTGGTCCAATTTGTCTTAATTCAGACCTGTTGTTGTTTGGTTTGTAGCTTTCAATAGCATTTTTAATGTCCTGAATTGGTACATCAAAATGTCTTCCTATACTGGCAGCGATCATACAATTTGTTGCATTATACGCTCCGTATAAGGAAGTATTTATTTTAGTGTTTTGAAATTGAATTTTTACAGACGTATTGCTTTCAAGAATACTGGTTGTATAAGTACTCTGTTGGTCTTTTCCGAATGAAATGCTATGATCGTATTGCCTTAATGCCCCCGCTTGTATGGGGTCTTCGTTGTTGTAAAGAATGGTTTTATTGTTCGCAATGAGGTATTGGTATAATTCACTTTTCCCCTTTATAACTCCTTGAACTCCTCCAAAACCCTCTAAGTGTGCTTTGCCAAAATTAGTGATGCATCCAAAATCTGGCTGCGCCAATGCACAAAGAAATTCAATTTCTTTTTGGTGGTTAGCACCCATTTCAATCACAGCAAATTCAGCACCTTCTTTAATGTTTAAAAGACTCAAGGGTACGCCAATATGATTGTTCAAATTCCCTAAGGTAGCTGAGGTGTTGTATTTCTGAGATAGTACCTTGTAAATAAGCTCTTTAGTGGTTGTTTTTCCGTTACTACCTGTCAATGATATCACTTTAGCCTTGCAAAAATTCCTATGGTAAGTTCCCAGTGCTTGAAGTGCTTTTAGGGCGTCTGCAACATAAATACAGCCAGGATGGTCTTTATATTTGATAGCATCTACAACAGCGTATAGCGCACCATTATTTAGCGCATCTATGGCAAAATCATTGCCGTTAAACCGCTCACCGGATAAGGCAAAATAAATACTATTAGACCTAATTTTACGACTGTCAGTGGAGACTGATTTTGTTTGTAAAAAAAGCTTGTGGAGTGCAGAAATCTCCATGAAAATTATTTAGTACGCTTGTTTTTCGGTGTTTTGTTCTGACTTTTAGTATTGCTCCCCACCCTAGACATTGCGCATCTAAATCCTATGAAATCTGTAGCCAGATATTGTGGAAGGAACCTTCTCTGTGCGGGGTCTAACCAATATGCCCTATCTTTCCAAGAACCTCCTTTGTAAACCCTAACTTCATCGCTAATTAAAGTACTTCGGTAATCAGAGGTATCATATTCTTTGACTAATCCACCTTGGTCATTTATTTTGACAGCATTTTCTGGGGCATTATACATTTTTTTCTGCTCCTCTCCTTCTGCAATGTTTTGACCAAATTGCCTAGATGAAGCTAAGTCACCGTCTCTGTAGGACCTATTATCACTTTGAGTAAAGTTAGTTCTCAAATAGGTGTCGTCTTTGTCAATAGCAGTTTTTTTGATTTCTCCTGGAAGTGTTTTTGCGTATTTCTTTCCGTTAGGTAAAATTTGAAATTCAGCTTCATCAGTTGCAATGGTTATTTTACCGTCAGGACCTCTTAGTGGTTTTGTAAAGACATTACCTCTAAAGTAATTAAAGTCACTGAGGGAATCTTCAATAATAGGTCTGTAAACATCTGCGACCCATTCAGCTACATTTCCTCCCATACCATAAAGGCCAAAACTGTTTGGCGGATGAAATTTTGTCTGTACAGTAATTGCCCCACCGTCATCTGACCAACCCGCAATTCCGCCATAGTCTCCTTTAGAGTTTTTGAAATTGGCCAATTGGTCGCCTACGCCTCTTTTATCCTTATCTCTGGTGTATTCTCCATCCCACGGATATTTTTTTCTTCCCTTGTAATTATTGTACTCTCTATTTCCTGATTGCGCTTGCGCAGCATATTCCCATTCTGTTTCAGTAGGCAATCTGTATCCTGGAAGAATAATTCCATCACTAACACTTGCAAATACAGAAATACTGTCTTTTTTATTTTTACCCTGTAAAGAATCAATTTGTCCGCCATATGTTAGTTCTGGCCTTCTAAGATATGTTTCAGTACTAAAAACATTGGCCTCTCCATCTAATGGGGCTTCTCTCGCTTCGTTCGACAAAAAGCCTTCTCGTTCTAAAATTAGTTCATTAACTCTGTCGGTTCTCCATTTCGCATAACTATTGGCCTGAAACCAATTGACCCCAACAACTGGGAATTCTCCATAAGCAGGATGTCTGAAATAGTTCACAACTAGGTCTTCATTGTAAGACAATCTTCCCCTCCAGACCATGGTATCAGGCAAAGCACTCTCGTAAATTCCTGTAAATTCTGGTTTTTCCGGCGGATATACTTTCTTTAGATATTTAATGTATTCTAGATACATTTTATTTGTAACCTCAGTCTCATCCATGTAAAAAGACATGACATTTTGTTGTGTTGGGGTGTTGTTCCAATCACGCATTACGTCATCTTGTACTTTCCCCTTAGTGAATGTTCCTCCTTCAATAAAAACTAGCCCAGGCGCTGTTTCTTGGTCTTTAAAAGAATTATCTTTATCTAATTTCCAGCCAGTCCCTCTAGATACGTTACCCGAGGAATTAGACTTGCTACATGCTGTCAAGATTAACAAGCAAAAGCTTGTAATGACTATATTTAAGTATCTGAAAGTTATTTTCATATTTATAAATTGACAATACAAATATAGTACACTATATACATTATAAAGAATAATAAATATAATAAATAGCACTTTTATTTTTTAAAACTGTAATTTTTATTTTCCAAGCTACAGCTAATGTAATTCTTTAATTTTTTTTACATTTAAAAAGCAATTTATTGTAAATAGGCTAAACAATATAGTCACTTTCTTAGCGTTATTTTTTTAAACCATTTATGAAGTCATTTTTTGTAACACTTTTTGTTTTTGTAGGATATACTAGTGCTTTGTCTCAGGAGCAAAATTCCGTGATAACCACAGCGGTACCCTTTTTAAATATCGCTTCAGATGCCCGTTCTTCAGGAATGGGTGATGTTGGTGTGGCTTCAGCTCCAGATGCATTTTCCATGCAATGGAACGCTTCTAAATATGTTTTTTCTGCTGCAAATTCAGGGATTGGTTTGGGATATACGCCTTACTTAGAAAGTATTATTTCTGATATAGCGCTCTTAAGCGGATACTATTTTAAAAAACCTACGGACCGATCAGCTTTTTCTATAGGATTGCGGTATTTTACTTTAGGCGATATAGAACTCAGGCAGTTTGCTTCAGATCCAGGAATGATTACAAAACCCAATGAAATAGCTGTAGATGGAAGTTACGCATTAAAGTTGTCTCCAAGAATGAGTATGGGGGTGGCTGGACGTTTTATTCGATCTGATTTAAAATTCCCACAAGAGGCCAGTATAGACAGTAGGGCGGCAAACAGTTTTTCTGTAGACGTATCTGCATATTATCAGGGAGATTTTAAATCTTTTCCAGCCTTTGACGGTAGGTGGAGGTGGGGATTAAATATCTCAAATTTGGGTCCCAAAATTGCTTATGACACTAATGGTCAGGAAGATTTTTTACCGTCAAATTTAGGACTAGGGATAGGCTACGATTTTGAGTATAGTCCCAACAGTGTTTTGGCATTATCTATTGATTTAAATAAATATTTGGTGCCTATGCCCCAAGATTATAATGAAGACGGAGTATTAGACAGTGCAGACTTGGCTGAATTTCAACAAATAGATTTTGTGAGTGGTATTTTGGATTCTTTTTCAGATGCACCAGGAGGTTTTTCAGACGAACTCAAAGAGTGGCGTTTAGGGCTAGGCCTGGAATATACCTTAAGAAAGATATTCATGCTCAGAACAGGGTATTTTACAGAATCGAAATTTACAGGATCTAGGCGGTTTTTTACCTTAGGTTCAGGTGTTACAATTAAAAGTTTTCAAATAGATTTGTCGTATCTTTTTTCTATATCGCAAATTAGAAATCCATTGGAAAATACCCTGAGATTTTCTTTTTCATTTAACTCCCCTAATTAGTTTATTTATGCCTAAGCAGACCCATACTTTTGAATATACTATTTATGAAACCCTTGAGGAATTAAGCCCTTCTTTTCAATCCTTAATGCAAGAGGCTGTTTTGGCTAGAGCAAATGCATATGCTCCTTATTCAAATTTTAATGTAGGGGCATCTGTTTTACTAGAAAACGGACTGATTATAAGAGGGAACAATCAAGAGAACGCCGCCTATCCTTCAGGACTGTGCGCAGAACGCGTTGCTATTTTTTATGCCTCCGCACAGTATCCAGGTATTTCTATCAAAGCCATTGCAGTAACCGCTAACACACATTTGGATCCATCTGAAACACCTGCATCTCCTTGCGGAAATTGTAGACAAACCCTTGCAGAATACGAGCAGAAGCAGTCAACTTTAATTCCAATTATTTTTATGGGGGCTAGTGGAAAAATTGTGTACTGCAACAGTGTTTTAGACTTACTTCCCTTCGCTTTTAGCAGTAAATACTTAAAATAAATTCCAGCCTTATTTATATTTAAACAGTTGAATAATAATCTGTTGTGTCATTTAAAATACCAATTGGTATTTTAATGCTGTTTTTGTGTTATCTTTTTAATCAATCTTTTTTGCAGAAGCCATTTTATCTGTATTTTTGCTTTCCATCCAACGGAATACATATAAATATAAGTATATGAAAAAAGTAACAAAAGAGGTATACCTTAAGTGGTATGAAGACATGCTGTTCTGGAGAAAGTTCGAGGACAAATTAGCTGCCGTTTACATCCAGCAAAAAGTAAGGGGTTTTTTACACCTTTACAATGGTCAAGAAGCTGTACTTGCCGGTTCATTACACGCAATGGATTTGAGCTGTGACAAAATGATTACTGCTTACAGAAACCACGTTCAGCCCATTGGTATGGGAGTAGATCCCAAAAAAGTAATGGCTGAATTATTTGGAAAAGTAACAGGCACCTCTAAAGGTATGGGTGGCTCCATGCACATTTTTTCTAAAGAGCACCGTTTTTATGGTGGTCACGGAATTGTAGGTGGTCAAATTCCATTGGGTGCTGGTCTGGCTTTTTCAGATAAGTACTTTAAGCAAAATGGGGTAACGCTTTGTTATATGGGAGATGGCGCAGTGAGACAAGGATCGCTTCACGAGACATTTAACTTGGCTATGTTGTGGCAATTACCCGTAGTTTTTATCTGTGAAAACAACGGCTACGCTATGGGAACCTCTGTTGCGAGAACTTCTTACAGTACAGATATTTGGAAACTGGGTCTTGGTTACGAAATGCCATGTGGTCCAGTAGATGGAATGGATCCTGTTAAAGTTGCAGAAGAAGTAAGTAAGGCAGTAGAGCGCGCCAGAAGTGGTGGTGGGCCAACGTTCTTAGAAATGAAAACCTACAGATATAGAGGGCATTCTATGTCAGACGCACAGCATTACAGAACCAAAGATGAGGTAGAGGAGTACAAGAAAATTGACCCTATCACTCAGGTTCTCGATGTGATTAAGAAGAAAAAATACGCTACTGATGCTCAGGTCAAAGCGATTGATAAAAGGGTTAAAGACCTAGTGAAAGAATGTGAAGACTTTGCGGAGGCTTCAGATTACCCACCAGTACAGCAATTGTACGACATGGTGTACCAACAAAAAGATTATCCATTTTTACCACATAAATAAGAGATATGGCGATAGTAGTAAATATGCCCAGGCTGAGTGATACCATGGAAGAAGGTACTGTGGCAAAATGGTTAAAGCAAGTTGGAGACGTTATTTCTGAAGGAGATATTCTAGCAGAAATAGAAACCGACAAAGCCACCATGGAATTTGAATCTTTTAATGAAGGTACTTTACTTCACATTGGCATTCAAGAAGGAGACGCTGCCCCGGTAGATGCGCTTTTAGCCATTATTGGAGAAAAAGGAGAAGACATTAGTGCCTTGTTATCTGGTGGTGCTCCAGCAGCCCAAGAGGCTTCTATGGCCAGCGCAGCCGAAGCAGCCGTTTCAGCAGCAGAAGCAACCGCTCCAGTAGTAGCCGCTACTGCCACAGCTACGGCTTTGCCAGAAGGAGTTATTGTAGTGAATATGCCTAGACTTTCAGACACTATGGAAGAAGGAACGGTAGCTACATGGCTTAAAAAAGTAGGAGATGTTATTGAAGAAGGAGATATTTTAGCAGAAATAGAGACTGACAAAGCCACTATGGAATTTGAGTCTTTTAATGCTGGAACACTCTTACATATTGGTATAGGTGAGGGCGAAGCTGCTCCGGTAGATTCCTTATTAGCTATTATTGGCCCTAAAGGGGCCGATATCTCAGCAGCACTCAATCCAGTAGCTGCTAAAACAGTTGCAACCGCTCCAGTAGCTGCAAATGACGCAGCAGTTGCGCCAGTTGCAACTCCAACGCCAAAAGCTCCAGTAGCAGACGCTACTGCGGTCAATGCATCTGTTCAGACAGGAAGAATTTTCGCATCGCCTTTGGCAAAAAAATTAGCCAAAGAGAAAGGAATTTCTTTGTCAGAAGTGACAGGGACAGGAGAGCAAGGAAGGATTGTAAAAATTGATATAGAACGTTTCACCCCTGCAGCAGCACAAGCAATTGTGACTACTTCAGCAACAGCTTCAGCCCAGGCACCAGTAATGGCTGCTGGCGAAGAGCATTACACAGAGGTTAAAAACTCTCAAATGCGTAAGGTAATTGCCAAGCGTCTAGGGGAGTCTAAGTTTTCAGCACCTCATTATTATTTGACCGTTGAGGTAGCTATGGACAACGCTATGGCGTCTAGAGCTCAGATCAATAGTTTGCCAGACACAAAAGTATCTTTTAATGATATGGTTTTAAAAGCGTCTGCTATGGCACTTAAAAAACACCCACAAGTTAACACTACTTGGCAGGGAGACACTACCCGTTTTAACAGTCATGTTCACATGGGTGTTGCGGTAGCGGTTCCAGATGGTTTGGTTGTTCCTGTAGTTCGTTTTGCAGACCAACAAAGTCTGTCTCAAATTGGCGCTGCAGTAAAAGACCTGGCTGGAAAAGCAAGGGACAAGAAATTAACTCCTGCTGAAATGGAGGGAAGTACTTTTACAGTGTCTAACCTAGGTATGTTTGGTATTCAAGAATTTACCTCTATCATAAACCAACCCAATTCTGCTATTTTATCTGTAGGCGCAATTGTTCAGAAGCCTGTTATAAAAGGGGGCGCTATAGTGGTTGGAAATACTATGAAAATTACTTTGGCTTGTGACCACAGAACTGTTGATGGAGCTACGGCAGCAGCCTTTTTGCAAACATTACAAGCATTTTTAGAAAACCCAGTAACAATGTTGGCCTAGGATTTCTTAAATATTCAATCTATTTAGCCCGGCTCCGCCGGGCTATTTTTTTAATAGCGGTTTGTGGCTGCAGCTGATTCTAATTTTATTTGGTTTTTTGCAGCGGTTTCAGGGTCCGTATTATGGCTTATAAGGGGCGTTAATTAGTGGCGTAATATTCGGGTTGTTTCCCTTGAATTACCTAAATTTACTTGGCGTCAATTCGCTATAAAACATCCTATTTTTTGAAAATCACAGACCAAATAAAAGCGCCTATTGAGCAAGAAATGATTCTTTTCGAAGAGAAGTTTTTTCAGTCTATGAGTTCAAAAGTAGCCTTGCTCAACAGGATTACTTATTATATAGTCAATAGGAAAGGGAAGCAAATGCGTCCCATGTTTGTGTTTTTAACAGCAAAAATGCTTTCTGGTGGTAGCGTTCAGGAACGTACTTATCGCGGTGCATCTGTTATAGAGCTTATTCATACGGCCACTTTAGTGCATGACGACGTGGTAGATGGTTCAGACAAACGGCGCGGTTTCTTTTCAATTAATGCCCTTTGGAAGAATAAAATTGCCGTATTGGTGGGTGATTATTTACTCTCAAAAGGCTTGTTGCTCTGCATAGATAATGATGACTTTGATCTCTTAAAAATAATATCTGTTGCCGTTCGAGAAATGAGCGAAGGAGAGCTGTTACAAATTGAAAAAGCCAGAAGGTTAGACATTACTGAAGAAGTGTATTACCATATTATCCGCCAAAAAACGGCTACACTCATAGCAGCTTGCTGCGCCTTGGGAGCGGCTTCTGTAAGCCCTGGATCTGAAGAGGTGGAAAAGATGCGGGAATTTGGAAGCCTTATAGGCATGGCTTTTCAAATTAAAGATGACTTGTTTGATTATGGCACAAAATCTATTGGAAAACCTACTGGGATAGATATTAAGGAGCAAAAAATGACCCTTCCATTAATTCACGCTTTGCAACAAGCAGACCCAGATCAAAAAAGATGGATGATCAATACAGTGAAAAACCACCATACAGACAGAAAAAGGGTACATGAGCTAATTACGCTTGTTAAAGCACTCGGAGGTCTTTCATATGCTACTGCGCAAATGAATGCCTATAAAGAGCAGGCCCTTGAATTATTGGCAGGCTATCCAGACTCAGTCTATAGAAACGCTTTAATCACTATGGTTCGTTTTGTGGTAGAGCGAGAAAAATAATTATTTTATTTTGTCACCTTTTTAAGCTTTCAGCGTCTTTAAGATAAAGCGGCTTTTTTTATTCCTTTTTAAAGCGGTCTTTATTTGTTACTTTTATGGACTAAATGCATTTGAATTGATTTCAAAGAATACCATAGATAAAGTTTACGAAACCGCTAGAATTGAGGAAGTCATTGGCGACTTTGTTCAATTAAAAAAATCGGGTGCTAATTTTAAGGGACTCAGTCCATTTACAGAGGAGCGTTCTCCGAGTTTTATGGTTTCTCCTGTAAAACAAATTTGGAAAGATTTTTCTAGTGGCAAGGGTGGTAATGTGGTGGCATTTGTTATGGAACACGAGCACTTTACCTATCCTGAAGCCATTAGGTATTTGGCTAAAAAATACCAAATTGAGATTGAGGAAACCATTCAATCCGACGAGCAAAAGGAGGCCGCCAATGAAAGGGAGAGTATGTATTTGGTGTCTGAATATGCAGCGCGTTATTTTTCGGAAGTCCTTTTGACATCGGCCGCAGGCCAAGCTATAGGTCTTTCTTATTTTAGAGAGCGCGGTTTTACGGATGAGACCATAAAGAAATTCGAACTGGGCTATTGTTTGGATGAATGGGATGGTTTTACCAAATCTGCTATTGAAAATAAATACGATTTAAAATACCTTGAAGCAACAGGACTGACTATTGTGAAACCGACCAATGAGCAGGCCACGGCCAAAACTTTTGATCGCTTTAAAGGGAGGGTCATGTTTCCCATTCACTCTATGAGTGGTAGGGTGCTTGGTTTTGGAGGTAGGATTTTAACGCAGGATAAAAAAGCAGCCAAGTATTTAAACTCTCCAGAGAGTGATATTTACAATAAAAGCAAAGTGCTTTATGGAATATATATGGCCAAGCAAGCCATTGCCAAGCAGGACAATTGTTATTTGGTAGAAGGCTATACGGATGTGATTCAAATGCATCAGTCTGGA
>Ga0307998_1000610_pt1 | contig 20148 bp, 32 predicted proteins | sample Davwhametageno37_FD_203147 | JGI IMG/M metagenome (GOLD analysis project Ga0307998, IMG submission 203147) | Marine microbial communities from Davis Island wharf, Antarctic Ocean - #37 | ecosystem: Environmental > Aquatic > Marine > Unclassified | place: Antarctic Ocean: Davis Island wharf... | reverse complement strand
TTGCTTTCACCTGTTTTAGGATCGTACATCATATGCGGCTCAAACTTTTCTTTAGTATCTTCTTGTATTGCCATCAAACGATCGCCTAGTTCTCTAATTTGTTCTGCTACTGTTTTTACCATTTTCTGCAACTCCAAAATCTTGCCTTATGTCGTGGTCCAGGATTATCACAATTATGTCTTGCTCTGAAAGAGCGTCTTGCTGCTGGATTGTTCTTTTTAATTTTCATAGCCTTACCTTTAACACTGCTGCCGCCGTGTCCAAAGTTTACTTTTTTAGTATTGCCTGTCTTAGGATCTTTAACATAAACTTTAAACTTCTTAACATCGCCTTGCATAGGCTTGCCAAGTTTAACTTTACGACCTTGGTACTCTGCTTCGTCAATTGGATCATCGTCTTCGTTGTACCACATTTCACCGTACTCGGCAAAGAAATCATCATCGTCTTCGTATGTTTCTTCTTCTTCGGATACATCACCGTCAGCACTAATTTCAATATCAAAGTCTTCATAACCTTGTTCAAAAACATAATCTGCTAGTTTGTTAGCAAATTCTTCTGCTTGTTCTTCACTTAGCTCTGCTGGTAAAGGCATTTCAAATATACTAGCACCTTGTTCGGATTCGTATATTGCACTTCCTGGAAATACTGACTCATTTAAACTTTCGTTTAAATTATCTTGCTTCTCCATTACTACTCTTACAAAATGTTCCATTATTACTACCTTTAATGATTTAGTTGAATCTTGGTTACAGTGCCATCAGTATATACTACTTTTGATCTAATCCATACATAGTTGCCCGTAAAGTTAGCTACTTTACTTGCTGTTTCTTGTGATGCTGTATATGTATGTACATCGAACCAGTCGCTATCAACAGGACTAGTAGCAAGGGTGCCTTGTATAGTTATTGTTCCTGTTAACCCAGCGTAGCTGTATTGTACGGTATGGAAACCGTCACTACGTCCGTAGTAACCGTCGCCTTTGAATTTCTCTCCAGTTACAGTCTCTGTAGTACTGTCTCCTGGGTGAGTGTTTGCTGATAAGATAGTTTCACTGTTCATACAACTATTTATCATTAATAGGTTGCACAACTAATTTATCAACTCTCCTTATATTAGATAACATTAGGCTGCATAATTGTACAGTTTTTTCGTCCCTAGCATAAAAATATAAATCACTAACAAATCCTTGACTTTCTAAATTATTCATTAATACAGGACCAACACGCACTTGGTTTGGATTTCCTCGAGCCCAGTTGGCAAATCCGTGCGTATCGCTTTGTTTAGGTCCTAATGTAACTTTAAATTCGTAACCATTGGATTTGTCAACCATTATAGTATTTGGAGTAAGAATATTAATACTATACTCACTAGGTTCCCAAAATCCTACCCAATTAGATTTATTAATTGCACATTTAATAGTATGCAACCACTCTTTATTATTTGAATAGATGTTAGTAGAATTACCTTCAATTCTAAGTTGATAGTTGCTTGCCCGACTTAGAAATTTATAAAGTGTTTTAGCATCAAGAAATGAAAGCTCACTTAGTGGAACTTCGCGACTCCATTTTTTTATTATTAATGGGTTGCCGCGTTCGTAATCAGTTTGGAGTTGATCAAGAACTTCTCTAGCTCTAGAAAAGTTCTTGTCACGAAATATATATCCTATACTATTATTAAATGTAAATTTGTATAGGTATTCCCCCCAAAATAGTTTAGTTGTCTGATGATTCTGCAACAGTTGCTTCCTCCGGAATACTAGTAGTATTTAATACTAATTCTCCGTCCTTAACATCTACGGTTACATTTCCACCATTTTTAAGATTACCAAACAACAGTTCTCTTGACAGCGGGCGTTTAATATCTTTATCAATTACACGCTGTAATGGTCTTGCACCCATTTTAGGATCAAAGCCTTTGTCAACTAAGTAGTCTAGTGCTTCGTCAGTGATATCAATTATTACATTTTTCTCAGTAACCATATTTTTAAGTTCTAGTAGGAACTTGCCAACAATCTTCATCATTACTTCTTTGCCTAGTTTAGCAAATGTAATTACTCCATCAAGTCTGTTTCTAAACTCTGGTGCAAAGAATTTCTTAAGTTCTTTGTCTTCGTAGTTTTCAACATCAAAGTCTTCACTAAATCCAATAGTGTTCTTCTCAGCATCTTTAGCACCTAAGTTAGTAGTAAGAATTAGAATACAATTACGTGCATCAGCTTCCTTACCATTAGCACCAGTTACTTTACCATTGTCCATAATCTGCAATAGTATCTGCGAAACGTCTGGGTGTGCCTTTTCTATTTCGTCAAGTAATAGTACACAGTTAGGAGACTCTTGAATCTTTTCAATCAACAGTCCTCCTTTTTCATCGTGTCCAACATACCCTGGAGGCGAACCTAATAGTTTAGATACACTGTGCTTCTCTTGGTATTCACTCATATCAAAGCGTACAAGTTTAACACCTAGTGCCGCACTTAACTGTTTAGCAGTTTCAGTTTTACCTGTACCAGTTGGTCCCATAAACACAAACGAACCTACTGGCTTATCGTCTGCTTTGAGTCCTGCTTGACTTACGAGAATTTTATCAACAATTGAATCAATAGCATCATCTTGTCCGTATACTGTAGACTTTAAGTTTTTATCAAGATTTGCAAGATTCTCTGTTTCTTTTTCTGCAACCTGTTCTTCAGGTAAGTTAAGCATTTTAGCAAGTTCAAACTGAATACTACTTTCGGTTACAATTTTATCACCAACTACTTTAATTAAATTAAAACGTGAACACGCAACATCAATTAAGTCAATTGCTTTGTCAGGTAGTTTTTTGTCTGCTTGATACTTAACTGAAAGTTTAACAGCCGCTTCGATAGCACTTTCTGTAATTTCAGTTGCGTGATAATCTTCGTAGTATTTCTTAATGCCACGCAAGATATCCTTAGTTACTTCTGGTGTAGGTTCATCAACAGTTACACGTTGGAATCGACGCATTAATGCACGATCCTTTTCAAAGTACTTACGATATTCTTCCCAAGTAGTTGATGCAACAACTTTAATGTTACCTTTACTTAATGCAGGCTTTAACATATTTGCAAGATCGTTAGAACTATTTCCGCCACCTGCACCAGCACCGCTAATCATATGTGCTTCGTCGATGAACATAATAGTTTTACCTTTGCCTTTTAATCCGGCAAGTACAAGTTTAAAACGTTCTTCAAAGTCGCCTCTATATTTCGAACCTGCTAGTAGTGATCCAATATCTAGATTGTATACTGCATATTCTTTTAGAAACTCTGGCACATCGCCGTTAACAATTTTCCAAGCTAGTCCTTCTGCAATAGCAGTTTTACCAACACCCGGCTCGCCTACCATCAGTACATTATTCTTTGCTCGACGACCTAGTGCAAGTGCAATACTTTCTAGTTCTTCTGAACGTCCGATAACAGGATCAATTTTATTTTGTTTTACTTCGTCATTAAGGTTAGTAGTAAATGCACGAAGTGCTTTTTGTGAAGCACCTGACATTTCAGCTTCTTCTTCAGGATCACCTAATTCAGAACTAACATATTCTGCAAATGATTCTTTTGTTATTTTAGATTGCTCTAAGTAATATGTAGCCATTGCTTTCTTTTCAGATAGCACACTAATTAATACATCTGTTAATTCAATTTCTGGACGTCCGTGAAATAATACTTGAGTAAATGCTCTATTAAGAACACGCTCTACAGTCTGTGTTTTTTTAGGCTTATATTTTTTCTCTTCAATTTTAATTTCGTCTAGATTATTTTTTAAATAATGCTCTAAATTTGATTTAAGAAAATCAACATCGGCTCCAAACCCTGTTACTAGATTATGAAAGTTTTCCTCACATAACATTGCAAACACTAGATGTTCTAGTGTAACATATTCGTGCTGTAATTTTTTCGCATCCTTGATAGATTTATCAAATACTAATTGTAGTGTTGCACTTGGTTCAACCATTTATCTTATTCCTCTGTAATTTTCTTTGTTTTTTCTTTGCCATATCTATTTTAAGACGTGACACTCTATCAGTAAATTCTATACCTTGAAGATGATCATACTCGTGTAAAAAACATCTTGCATCTATATCGTATAGTTCTATTTTACACTCTTTTGCGTTAATGTCAAGATACTTTGCAACCAATCCGCGTGGACGTTTAACTTTTAAATATAAATCAGGATGACTTAAACATCCTTCCGGCATATCTTCGTAGTTAACTGTTACACTTACTAGTTCAGGGTTAATTATAGTAAGCGGATTGTTGTCTTCTAATAAATGCGGTTTTAATACAAATATTTGTGCATCTAGTCCTACTTGATTAGCACTTAGGCCAATGCCTCCTGAAGTGGTCATAAGCTCGACCATTTCCTTACTTATAGTGTCAGCATCGTTCGAATCAAAGTCAAATGGTTCAACTTTTTTCTGTAACCACGGATCTGGTGATTTAATTAAGTGCATTTTTTATTCTCTCTATGTCTTGTAGTATAATTTCATTTTTAATATTTGGTACAACAGGTTTTATTTCTACAAATAAATTACCTCGATGGCCTAGTTGCATATCACGAATGCCGTGACCGGCTACATTAAATACTGCTCCTGGCTGTGTTCCTCTTGGTATAGTAATTCTTATTCTTTTCCCATCAAGTGTAACAAGTTCTACCGATCCACCTAACAAACAATCAAAGATAGTAATAAAAACACTTGTCTTCAAATCATTTCCTGTTCGACTCCACCCTGGCGGATTTTTAATTTTTATTCTAACAATTAAATCTCCAGGTGGCACACCGGGGATAGTATCATCTCCTAATCCTCGAAACTGAATAGCAATGCCGTCTGGAACACCAATTGGTATATCTATGTCTGCTTCCTTAATTCTATTATCTGCTAGTCTATATCTTGTAGTAAGATTCTTACCAGTTAATACATCTTTTAAATCTAAGTTAAGTCCTATTGTAACATCACTATTGCGTCTTTGTCTACCACGCTGTGCGCCAAAACCAAAACCTGAAAACATATCTTCAAACGGATGACCTTGCATATTGCCTGTATTAAAATTGTACTGTGGTTGAGGATTGTCGTACTGCTGCCTTTTAACAGGATCTTTAAGAGTACTATATGCTTCGTTAATTTGTTTGAAGGTTTCACCATCACCGCCCCTGTCAGGATGGTGTTGCATACTTGCTTTCTTGTATGCCGTTTTTAAATCTTTTTCAGAAGCGTTTTTAGGAACACCTAAGATAGAATAATAGTCCATACAATTACTTATCGCACGGACTATTAGAGTTTTGTATTAATGATTACTTTTTAATTATTGCTTCTTTAGCATAGAACGCTGCTACAATTGCTGCAACTGATACAAAGTATGTAGGAGCCATTGATCCTAGTACTGTTGCAGCCTGGTCTAAGCCCGCTAAAACTGCTAGTACAACAGCGAACGGGTATAGTAGCATACCAAATAGTGCGAACCAGGCCATATTGCGCTGTGCGTCACGCATTAGGTCTTCGTCTTCTAAACGCTTACGCTTGAATTCAAGATCCATTTGCATTTCTTCTGCAGAGATATGCCCATCTCCGTTTGCGTCCATTGCTGATGCAACTGAATCGTCGACTGTTACTGTTTTCTTATTTGCCATTTTTCTTTCCCTCTAGTTTAGCAAGACGAGCTTCTAGCTCATCAATTTTCTTAGTTACGTGCGGATACTTTTTACGCCAAGCGTCCGTAGGTTGCTCTAACCAAGTCCATCCCCAACGTGCGACTAAAAAGTCTACAGTCAGATCAAACTTAGCATATAGCCATAGTCCTATTCGTGTGCTTTGAAAATATGTTGAAAACGCTAAACCCAATAGCGACCCAACTAATGCTGTGTAAATCCACAAGCGATCACTCGCCATCTGTTCAATCATTTCCCACATAGTTTACCCTCTGTTGTTAACTATGTGTATTTATTAGAATGTACAGCGTATTTCGGTTTGGGGGTTATTTGTTCTTTTGGGACTTGTTGAATTGTTTGTTAGCGTTACGTTGAAAAGACCATTCTAGGAAACGATTAATTAAATTTCCTAATCGTTCTTTCACTCTTTTATGGAGCGTTTAAAAAGTTCATTACGAATTTTCTGACGTCTTTTAGGAGGTGTGTTCTTATTTTCTAACGCCTCGGTTAAATCAGACATCAACGTAGACTTCATATAAAAGTGTTCGTTTCTAGTTTTACCAGATTTATCTCTAATTGTTTGGCTTGGTTTAAATTTTAATGGCATTATTTCGGTCCTCTGTTATATTTGCGCATAGTATAACAAAACTATTCTTGTTTGTCAACCTCTTCAGGCTTAACAGCTTCTTCGTAGTATACAATAACTTCTTTTTGTTGTTGAATGTATCTGCGAAGCTCAGCAAAGTTTAACGAAAGGTTTTCGTAATCTTTTACACTAATTGCAATCCAGGCTGTTTCGCCATTCTTAGCATAAAACGTTTCTTTAAATTCTTCGAAGTTATCTTCGTTAACCACATAGATTTTAACTCTGTTCATTTGAACAGGCTTAGGGTGAGCAACTATTGGTACAGTAGTTTTTACTGTATTAGTTACTATTTGTATCTGTGCTTCCGGAGTCAGTAGACTGCAACTCGCTAGAAGCGGTATTGCTAGTAATAGACTCCAAGTCATTCCAAAGTTCATCCGTTGCACCTTGCATTCTTGGTTCAATTAAACCTGGCTTCTTAGTAGCCAAGTGTGTCAAATTATGACGTTGTAGAGTAGCACGAAGTTCATCTCCGTACTGCTCTGCTTTTTGTAAATCTGTACTGAGTTGTGTATTTAGATCACCCAGTCTTGCTGTTTCGTCGTTTACAAGTTGTAAACTTGCTTCACTTATTTGAACAGCTACTTCCATTTTTGCAACATTTGCTTGTGCTGTTTCTAGATCGTTTTGCAGTTTTTTAACATACAATACTCCGCCGCCAGCTAAGCCGATAATAACAAAAATAATAGCAATTTTTAATGAGCCAAACATATCAGTCTCCTAAGAGCACTTCAAGTGTTGCTGGCCCTGCAATTCCATCAGCTACTAAGCCTTTGCTTGCCTGCCATTCTTTTAATGCACGTTCTGTACCTGGACCAAATGCTCCGTCTGCCCCAACGCCTAATGCTTCTTGCATCATCTTAACGCCTTCGCCACGTGAGCCTTTACGTAGTACTCCGATATCGTCGATATCAAAGTCATCGTCTCCTGCATCGTCTGCAAGTGTTACAGGGTTACCAAATACTTCCATTGCTTTCTTATAACGTGTTTGGCGTGACTCAAGTCCAATGTTTCCACCGTTAATTTTTTTAGTCATTTTTACAACGTCATCTGTGTCTGCAATTGAATTTAATTTATTTGCGTCCCAGAACCAGCAAGCTGATTCTACAGCACCAGCTGGAGTTGCAACATATGACGCCGCTTCTTCTGCTGTCATATCAACTGTTTTACCAAAACGTGTATAGTTCTCACGACCAGTAAGTTGCTTTAGTCCACGTCCGCGGAATAACCAACCGTCGCCTTCATTTGTATTGCCCATCTTGTACTTACGGAATTCATCCATATATACATAGTTTGCAATCTTTTCTGGATTACGTGCATACTCTTCAGGATCACGTCTTGTGTGTCCTGCTGGATGAACGCCTGTGCCAAAGTAACGGCCAAATACTGCACCAAGTGCTTTTGCACTGTAGTTTAAATTTTCTTGTAATGAACGAAAGTTATTACTTTCGTGAGCGCACTGACTGATAAAGTGTGCGGCCCTTCTTTCTGTGTTAATACCATATTTAGGCATAACTGCTACTAGAGCTTCGTACCAAGCGTCAACTTCTTTGTTACCTGGAATTAATTGTGCTAGTTGTTCTTTTTGTAATTCAAACATTTTAGATCCTTTTTAATACTAGACCCTTGCCTTCATTTTCAAAAACAAGTTTGTCTCCATACTTACTTATGTTGTAGTCGCCGATGTACTTGGTTAAAAAGAGTATTTCAGGATAACTTTCCATTATGTCAAACTTACCATCAATGTTATCTTTGATTGGATTAACATCACCAAAATCAATAAATTCAAAAGCTAACGGATCTGCATACGCTTTTTTGATAGTTAAAGTAGTTTCTTTTAGATTAACTTGATCTACAAAACTTTTATTAAAAAATTGTTTATAGTTTTCCATACGTGATTCTTCTACTTTGATGCCGTAATTATCTGGATCGTTTGGAACTAGTTCTTCTAATGTTTCTTGTGACAAATCTTGCGACCGCCAATTCTTATAATATCTAAATTTGAAATTATCTATTTCAGTAAGGTTTTTAACACCACCTATAATTTCTAGTATATTTTCGTATGTTTTTTTATCTCTTGCCATTTCTACAAATACTTTATATGTACCGTCTGATTGTTCACCAGCTGTGACATCTGCATCTAAGATAAAGTTATAACCTCTTTCTAAGAAGTGCATTAAATCATCTGCTGGGGCTTTTTCTTTTACGCTAAAACTTAGTGTAATAATATCTTTATCAGCACCCATTTTACTAGCAAATGAATCTATTTCAAAGATATTATCCATCATATCTTTTAATGCGCCTTGACGTAATCCCATTAAATTGTCTCCTGTGCTACTGCTGGATCAGCTACTGCTGGATCAGCTACTGCTACATCTGCAGGTTGTGCTTCGGCTTGTGCTTGACTCTGAGCATCATTTGCCGGTTCTTCAGCATAGCTATTTAAATCCGATGCCCCACCAATATCAGCAATAAGTTTTTTAGGCATCTTTATTTCTACAATCCAAATATCTTTACGATCTAGTTTACCTTTTTTACTACCAGGACGCATATCATCGGGCTTAGTAATCTTTCTCGGAACTATCAGTGAGTCTTTAGCATAGGATACCTTGCAGTCATAATCAAGCAAGCGTTTACCGCCTGTTGGGTCTGGCATATCAGCTCTATCCCACATAAACGAACAAGCAACCCAGTGTCTATCTATAATAGGCCCTTCGCACAATTCTCCGTCTTCCCAATTTTTATAGACGTACAAATCTAATTCGTCTAGGACTTTTTCAAAGTCTTTTAATATGTTGAATGAAGTATTACTATCGTAAATTGATTCAACATTTTTTATAATATCTAATACATCTTGCATATGTGAGAGTCCTATTTGGTTACATACTTATTTATCCGGAACGAAAACATAAACTATACTTTTACGATGCGCAGCAAATGGTAAATACTTTTGTAGGACGATGCCTACCTTGGCACAGTCCTATCAAATCCATAGCTCAATAGGAGGACTTAATGGGTGCAAAAAGAAAAGCTCAGAAACGGGCAGCAACTCAAGGTAACAGCAATGTTATCGAATTCAACACTTTTTCAAAAAAACAAACAGTACAATTACTTCCAAGAAATAAACATCAAGAAACGTATATCCTAAAATTACTTGACGCTGAAAAGTCAATACTTTTTGCTATCGGCCCAGCCGGTACGGGTAAAACGATGCTTGCTGTACAGGCAGCTGTAAAAAAATTCAAGGAAGGATCTGTTGACAAGATCATAGTAACACGACCAGCAGTATCGGTCGACGAAGATCTTGGGTTTTTACCAGGAACGCTAGAAGAAAAAATGGCGCCTTGGACCAGACCAATTTTTGATGTGTTACGAGACTATTTCGAAGCACGACAAATTACAGGGATGATTGAAGAAGGCATAATTGAAATTGCGCCACTTGCATATATGCGAGGACGTACTTTTAAAGATGCAATTATTATTGCAGATGAAATGCAAAACGCAACACCTAACCAAATGAAGATGTTATTAACGCGGTTAGGCGAAAACTCTGAAATGGTCGTGACCGGTGACCTAGCTCAAGCAGACCGATTGAAAGATAATGGTTTACTTGACTTTATAGGCCACCTCGAAAAGCGCGGCACAAACAAGCACCTGGACGTAGTCCGATTTGAACAAGGAGATATTGAAAGGCACGATGCTGTAAAAGAAGTTTTACAAGTTTACGGCGACGAATGACCTAAGTTGATTGGGGTGGCGCAGTGTTGCCCCAATCTTCTAAATACTTTATTTGCTTAATTAAATTAGCAACACCGTTTTGTCTACCCATACTCAAGATTGGTGCTAGACCTATATTGTTAAGAGTTTCGATATTAAAATCTTGGCGTTGTTTATCACTTGCCTGATTATACCAGTCACAAATCATACCACCTAACCCTTTAACTATACTACTGTCGGCTTGGCAGATGAATGTTTTATTATAGCATACCCATAAACGACTAGTACATCCTGGTACTAAGTCGACATCCTGAAAGTCAAAATCTTTAACACTTTCTGATTGAGACCCATACTCCATTATAAATTCGTACTTGTCTAATGGATCTTCTAGATCAAATAAGTCTTCATACAAATTTTGAAATTCTTGCACTTACTTCTCCTATTTTTTCAAATACAAATTTAAGTTCTTCTTTAGTAGTATAAGCTGCCCAACTAACTCTAATTAAATTATTTTTATTTGTTATTCCAGCAACTAATGGCTCTGCACATAAGTTGCCGCCACGCACACATATATTATAAGCATCTAACATCATTACTACGTCTTCAACGGTCCCTGAATTTGTAGCAAAACTTATTAGTCCAGTGTGTGAAGGCACTACTTTATTTTTACAAAGTTTATTTGCATATTCAGTAAGCATTTCGTCGTGTGCTATTATATTTTCGTGATTGTCAATTAACCAGTCTAATAAATTTGGTAACGTACAAATTGCTTGTAGATTTTGTGTACCACTTTCAAATCTATTAGCAGTTTCAAGATATTTTACTTCGGTCAAACTAACGTGTAATACACTTCCGCCGCCTGGATGAACTGGATTATACCATAACCATTTTTCATCTAACATTAAACATCCTAGGCCAGTTGGACCGTATATTTTATGCCAACTCCACGCAACAAAGTCAAATCCGTCATAGTTGTGTTCTATCTTGCCCATACTTTGACAAGCATCGATAATTGATATTGCATCATACTTTTTACATAATGATCTGACTCTATCTAAGTCTTGCTTAGTTCCTAATACATTACCTACAGCATTTATTGCTATTACTTTGCAGGTTGCAGAATCTTCCTTAATAGCGTCTTCTACAGCATCTAAATCTAGCATACCGTTATTGCGTACATTGATATATTTAATATCATTACTAGCGTCTCTAAGAGGTAGTAACAGACTATGGTGGGAATCAATGCCTACGTACACGCTTATATGCCCTGTGTAGCGTTGTTTTACTAGCTGTACGGCATCGTATAGCCCTTGTGATGCACCGCTGTTAAATACAATTCTCTCTGCAGGATTAGGAATGTTCAACCATTCTCCAATTTTATTTTTTGCAGAATGATAATGCTCGTCGACCCAAGCACCCATACTATGGCCGCTTCGATGTGCATTTGCTTTATGGTTAAGTAAAAAATTAGTAGAGTCTTCTACAACACTATCAAGTGTTTGACTTGTAGCTGCACTATCTAAATAAGTTATATTAGGATTTAACTTAAAGAAGGGGAACCTATTTCTCATATAAACTTTCCTTAACAATTTGTTTGTAATTTGTTATACCTTTACTGTGTAAATAGTATCTGTCTTCTTGACTTAATGTACCTAATGCATTCCCGTGTGCAGCTTTGATGTCGTTATTCAAAACAAACATTTCAGGCCGGGCTTTGATTCTACTTTTATCAAAAGGCCAACTTCTAATTTGCATATCTGTGTCAACACCACTTGCATCTTTTGCAACATAACAACTAAGAATACAATCAACACTTGCATTGTTTTCAGCAAATATTCTTACATTTACTTTGCTTAGAGAATCCTTTTCAGGGTGTATATTAATACTAACAGGACAGTGACCTTCTTCTTGTATAATAGTAATATTATATTCTTCGTGATTATCTACGTCCTGCGGATGTAGGTTTAAAGATATACCGTTTTCATTTGTGTATACTTTGCTATAAGGTTTGGCCATTAGACAACTCTATTTTTTTGGTTAAGTAACTATCTTGTAATTGTTGATCGTGTGTAACTAGTAATACAATACCGCCATTGTCGCAAACTTCTTTAATTAAGTCTGTAACTTTACTACGGCTTGCTTGTTCTAATCCACTATCGGGTTCGTCTAATAACAATAATGCAGGAGTTTTTAGCATTGCTTGTGCTAATTCATTCTTTTTACGTTCTCCGCCACTTGCTCCGTGATTAAAATCTCTCTGTGACCAATCTTCAGGCAATGACATTTCTTTAAATACACTTTTAGACTTTCTTATTATTTCAATCTTACGTGCATCCGGTGCGTCAAATTTTGCAAATTCGCTAAACAATGATAATGTGTTTACACCGTCAAGTGTTGGCGGTGACTGGTGTGCAATAAAAAACCCGTTGCGTGAACGTTCATAACATTCTAAATCAGTTACATCTACACCATTATGTTCAATTTTGCCATCAACTTCAATATCCGGCCGCCCCATAATAGTGTGCAGTAGAGTACTCTTACCACTGCCGTTATGGCCAGTAACTAAAATACATTCACCAGCATTTGCCTCTAAGTTAATACCATCAAGTATTTCTTTTCCGTTAATGCTTGCTTTTAGGTTTTTAATTTTAAGCATTCAATGCCTCCGCTAATGATTTATCTATTTCTTCTCTTGTCATCCAATGCTCCCTTCCATTTGTACTTCTAATAATTTATTTGCCTCTGCGGCAAATTCCAATGGAAGATTGATGAGTACAGAGTCACAAAATCCATTTACGATAGTACTAACTGCTTGCTCAGGACTTAATCCTCTGCTCATCAAATAGTACAATACTTCTTCATTTATTTTACCTGTACTGGCTTCGTGTTCAATTTGAGCTGTTTCGTTAGAAACATCAGTGTACGGAATTGTATTACTAATACTATTGCCACCAATCATTAAACTATCACACTGTGTAAAGTTCTTTGCGTTGTCTGCCCCGCGAGCCATTTTAACTAGGCCACGGTATGTATTTTTACTGTGTCCTAATCCAATGCCTTTTGAAACAATAGTGCTTTTGGTATTCTTACCAATGTGCCACATCTTTGTTCCGGTGTCTGCTTGTTGTCTACCTTTGGTTACTGCAACACTGTAAAACTCTCCTACACTGCCGTCACCTTTAAGTATGCAACTTGGGTACTTCCAAGTAATAGCACTTCCTGTTTCGACTTGTGTCCAAGTAACACGACTGTTATTGCCCTTACATAACGCACGTTTAGTAACAAAATTGTATATACCACCTTTGCCATTGGCGTCACCTGGGTACCAATTTTGCACTGTACTATATTTTATTTGAGCATTTTCTAAAGCAACAAGTTCTACTACTGCGGCGTGTAATTGATTTTCATCACGCATTGGTGCAGTACAACCTTCTAAGTAACTTACGTAACTATCATCTTCTGCTATAATAAGTGTACGTTCAAACTGCCCGGTGTGCTCTGCATTAATTCTAAAATAAGTGCTTAGATCCATTGGACTGCGTACACCTTTTGGAATATATACAAAACTGCCGTCACTGAATACTGCACTGTTAAGGCAACTAAAGTAATTGTCTTTCTGCGGAACAACACTACCTAAATACTTTTTAACTAGATCGGGGTAATCTTTTACTGCTTCACTAATACTACAAAATATTATACCATCTTCTAAGAGTACATCTTTAAATGTAGTTATAACACTTACACTGTCATATACTGCATCCACTGCTACAGTTGGTATAATATTTGGGTCTTGTGTTTTTTTAATACCAAGTAATGCATCACGTTCGTGTAATGGAATACCTAGTTTAGCAAAGTCTGCTAAAATTTCAGGATCCACTTCATCTAAACTGTTTAATATTTTTTTAGGACGACTGTGATAATATAGTTCGTCATATTTAATTTTTGGATAATCTACTTCCGCCCAATTAGGTTCTTTCATAGTTTGTAACGCAGCGAATGCTTTAAGGCGCCATTCTAATAACCACTCGGGCTCATTATTTTTATCACTTATTAACCTAATAGTTTCTTCAGATAACCCTTTTCCAAGGTACTCTGTTTCTACATTAGAAGACCAACCAGCAGTATATTCTTGCGAAACGTCTTGTTCATTAATCATTGTTTATAACCTTCACTTTGGATTTAGTTAAAAATTTTATACCATCGTCGGATCGATAATTATTCTTATAGTATACTGTACTTATACCACTTTGGTAGATCAACTTAGCACATTCGATACACGGTGAGTGAGTAACAAACATAGTCGCACCTAATCCGCTTTCACTACTTTTAGCTAATTTTGCAATAGCATTAGTTTCAGCGTGGAGAACTTCTGGCTTAGTTACTAGTTTCCTACCGTATCCTGTGTTACCACTTCTCTGTTCATCTTCACAACAATTGTCCCATCCACTAGGCATACCATTATAACCGATACTTATGATGCGATCATCCTTAACAACAATAGCACCAACTTGCAATCGTACTGCTGAACTTAGTTTTGCAAAACTTTCTGCAACTTCCATATATGTTTTTATAAACTTATTCTTCATTTAATTATCCAAATTATTAATGCAATTATAGCAATAGCAAATACCGCAATCTTTTTCGTATGACGAACAGGCTTTGGCACTACTATTGGTGCTTCCATATTACCGTAACCAGATTCCCAATCCCAATGTGCTTTAGACTTGATCATATGAGGATGTTGAATCCTAGTCCTGCGATCCTCTTCTTTTTGCGCATCAGTTAGCTTATGCTTAGTCATCGTCGTAGTTAATTATATCAGGAGTTATTAAGTCTACAGTGTTTACAACTGTTTTACCTGCATATATTGCTGTTGAAGCAGCAACATCTACAACTGCAATTGCCGAACATCCTGTTGTCATTATACATATAATTGTTAACGCTATTAATTTATTCATTTTTTAACAATTCCATTAAGTATTCATTTTCGGTAAAAATACAATTCCAACAAAGACCCTTTATAGGAGGCTTGCCCATATTATCGTAGTAGGTGTATCTAATGTAATAATGCTTTAGCCATACCCGTTTTCTACTATTAGTTACTACAGGCAGCCAGGCAAACTTACGTTCATACGAATGTTGGTCTGAAAGCGAGCTGCCGTAGTAGCCGTGTCCCATCATATTTTATACAGCCATCGGCGCCTTAATACTGTCCATCGGATTGTAATCCTTTAGTACAAACATTGTAGGATCGGCTTCAATAATCTCAAATAATGTACCAAACTCGGGCATTAATAGTTTAGGACCCTTTACTGGTACACGATTAATTTGTTCTTTAACTTGATCAAAATGGTTTTGATAGATATGACAGTCCCCGCCAGTCCATACAAAGTCGCCTACTTTAAGTCCTAGCATCTTAGCCATAATATGTGTAAGCAAACTATAACTTGCAATATTAAATGGCACACCTAAGAACATATCAGCACTTCGTTGATACAGTTGACAACTTAGTTCTCCGTCTTGTACATAAAATTGAAACATAGTATGACACGGTGGCAACGCCATCTTATCTATTTCACCTGCATTCCACGCACTGACAATGTGTCTACGACTATTAGGATCGTTATAGATACTTTTCATAACTTCAATAATTTGATCTACGTGATGACCTCGAGCATTCCAACTACGCCATTGACTGCCGTATACCGGGCCTAAGTTCTTTGCCATATCATCGTTTACATACCCTAGGGCCTTTCCTTGTTTATCTGCATTAGCAGTCCAAATAGTACTCTTGCCTATTAGGTTTTCACGCACTTCGCCGTAGTGTATTTCAGCTAGTCTACGTTCGTCTGTACTACCCTCTAAGAACCACAGTAGTTCGCTTACAACGCTTTTCCACGCTAGGCGCTTAGTAGTTACTGCGGGGAACTCATTACGCAAGTTGAAGCGCATTTGATAGCCAAACACACCACGTGTGCCTACACCAGTGCGGTCGTCACGGTCTTTGCCATTTTCTAAAATATATTCAAGTGCTGTTAGGTATTCTTTCATTTAGTTAATCTCTTCTTCCAAATTTGAAATTCTACATCGCCGTGATCTTCCTTCCAAGTACATTCAAATAATGATTCAATTTTCTTTAAAGGTAAAAACGTATCACACGCATATGCACCAGGTATACGACTAATATAAAACTCGTCAATAACGCCTAGTGTTTGTTCAATAATTTTAGGGCCACCAATGATCCAAGTATTAACGCCTTCATTAATATAATCAATGTGAGTTATTTCGTTGTTTAAGTCGCCACTAATATATATATCAGCACCGCTATAATCTTCCGGACGAGTAGTTACTAGTACGTTAGTGCGCTTTGGCAATGGACGCGGCATACCAGGATCTTCCCAAGTAGTAGATCCCATTATAACAATACTATTAACAGTATTGCTTTTAAACCATTTAAGGTCTATGCTATTGTGTGGCCAAGGTAGTGTGCCGTTTTTACTTACGCCGCCATAGTCGTCACAGGCTAGAATTGCTTTTATCATTATCTTCTCCGTTCCTTCCGCGGGTTCTATTACCGTCACTGTTCAACTCGGTAAGGTCCTGTTGTACGTCTTTGTATGTTTTTTTATCTTTATTGAAAATTACATCCCAGTTACTTTCCATCTATGAATCTGCAATCTGTTGTAATCGTCTTTTACTGCCTTTACCCATTTGTAATGTCCTTAATTGGTATTATACCAAATTCTTCGTATTTGTTAGGATACCCATCCCAATTTGCTGCATCTGGCAATGGATCTTTTTGATCAACAATGTTTACATTCCAATCTGAAACTTGCCTGTTAATTTGGTCCCATTTTTCTCGCTCTTCGTCTGTATCAAATGCATTGTCTGGTAAAATTGCACCTACAGGGCATTCTGGCTCGCAGACTCCACAGTCGATACATTCGTCTGGATTAATTGCAAGGAAGCCATCGGCTTCGTAAAAACAGTCTACAGGACAAACTGCAACACAGTCGGTATGTTTACACTTAATGCAGTTATCTGTTACTAAGTATGTCATTAGGTTTCCTTATGATAGTATATTAAATAACACATATAATCCGAGTACAATAATACTAGCCGTGCCAACATATATCATTTGTTTTGTTTTTTTCTTACCGGCAACTAAGCCTAAGTTTTTAAGTTGTTTGTTTATTTTCATATTCTTGCTAGTTTAATTAACGTTGCTGCCAAATTAATTTCTGGATCAACAACTAGTGTATGATCTACTAGTCCTTGTTTAATAATTATTACTGCTGTATCTTGTTGCTCGTCACTTCCGAACAGCTCGATATTATCATAAAGCCAACGATATACTTCTTCCATTTCTTCTGGACGAATTGCTCCACATAATAATTTACGTGCTGCTTGTATCTTACCTGCTTTAAACAGTTCGACCATTTCAAGTTTCCAGTCGCTTGTGCCTGTATCACCTTCATTTGGCTTAGTAAGTACACCGTCTACACTGTTCATTTGTACTGTGTTAATACACTTACGCAAGTCTGGGTATGTTGCTTTTACGTAGGTATCGAGCGTATCCAAATCAGGAGTAACACCTTCAGTAATAAGTATTTCAGCAACTCGAGCTGTGAACTCAGTTTGGTCAATTTTAGCAATGTGGAAACCTTGACACCTACTATGCAAAGCGGGAATAACACGATTTGGGTAGTTACAAGTAAGAATGAAACGAGAAGTAGTATGATACTCTTCCATAACACCACGAAGTGCCGCTTGAGCGTTGGGAGATAAGTAGTCTGCCTCATCTAGTAATACAACCTTAAAGTCCCCGAATGGGATCATCTGTACAAAGTTTACAATTTTATCACGAACGTCATCTACTGAGTTTGTTCGCGATGCGTTAATTTCTAAAATGTCTAAATCATTTACTTCTAATTCATTAAACAATAATTTTGCAAGTGTTGTTTTACCAATACCTGCATTACCACTAAACAGCAAATGCGGAATAGTTTTGTCTTTAATCCAGGTATTTACCTGATTACGCTGTGCATCATCACGAAACACATAGCCGTCTACTGTTTTAGGACGATACTTTTCTACCCATAAATCTTTCATTCACTTGCCTCTGTTATTAGGTTAATATTATTTCTTATTGTAGCATTAAACTCGTCGTCTGTCAAGTCGTAAAGTAAATCTTGTGATAATGCTCTACTGAAACTTGCAGTTACATTTTCATTAAGGCTAAGTTTATTACACGCTACTCCTGTACTATATCCGCCGCTTAGGAAAACAACCTTACGTACATTACGATGTACTGTTAAGTTATAATACAAGTTAGGAATTTCAGGTGGTGTTAGTTTAAGAATAACTTTAAAGTGTTTTTCATTTAAGAACTTTTCTAATAGTTCGTGTAGCTCGCGTTCGATCTCTGCCTTCTCAGGATGATCAATAGGAACCTCTGGTTCAATAATAGGCACAAGTCCGTAACTACAAATAGTTTCTGCTAGTTGAAACTGTTGTGTAAGAACTGACCTAACCATATCTTTCCTCTTAACAATACTACGCATCTTAGTACCATAGATTTGTGCGCCGATAGATCCATTTTCCGGTGTGCGTTGTGTAGCAAACTCACACATACCTTTTATATCAAAGTTGTTAAGCATTCCGTTTTCTTGACAGCCGCTATCAATCTTTAGAAATGTTTCAATACCCATATCGTCTAAGACGTTAACCATACCACGTTCAACTGTGTCACTGTAGAGTATTGCTCCCCAGATATTTTTATCATTGAAGTCAGGTGAGTTAACCATACGCATACGCATTGCGTGTACTTTTATCATCTTGTCTGCTTCTGTGTAGTTTTGTCCGTAGCGTTCTAATACGCCCCCGGTTGAACCGCCACTGTGATCTATTGCTGCAATAAATCTAGCCATCTGGTTTCTCCTGATTCAATTTATCTATTAGCTTGCGTTGCTCTTCGATAGACTTTGCTTGATCTTTAACTGTTTTCTCTTGAAACTGTAACTGTTGTTTTTGATGTATAGTCTTATCTATTACATCTTGCAATTTCTGTTTTGAGTCCTTCATTACTAAATCCTAATCTTTTTACTTTTTTTCTTTGTCGACGGATGTTTCGTTGGCTTGTTCTGCTTTTTTATTTCTCTTGCCGTAGAAGCTAGACTTATATTCAATACCGCTAGTAACACCTGGTTCTATGTGTTGTATTTTTCCGCCATTGTCTAAAAATTCTTGTATCGCTTTGTCGCTTGCGTTTTGTGGTTTTGGTTCCGGGTTCATCTTTTTAGTCCTAGTTCGCTGTATGCAATTTGAATTGCTTTTGATTGAAAGTATGCATCTGCTAATGCATTATGTAAATTGTTTTGCATTGCTTTACGTGGATCTTTTTGACAACATCCAAATAATGTGCGTGAATCTCTAATGATCCAAAAGTTCCAAGGAATATTCATTCCTGCTTTGCGGAACATATCTTCTAATATTGTGTAGTCAAAGCCGTAACCTTGACCCCATAATGTATCAACACCAACGACCCACTTGCTAATTTGACGTAGTGCTTCTTGAACACTAACTGCGCCAGTTTGGTCAAATGCTTCTTCCATAATAGCAGGATCTTGTTTACCCCACCATTCAATAGTGCTGTCACTTGCAGTACGGCCAAGTGCATCTTGTTCGTCAATATTAATTTTTAAGTAAAGCTCTGAGTGAGGTTCGCTGTCATCTAGCGGATTAAACTTAACTGCTCCTAGTGATAGTACAGTTGCGCTCGGGCTAGTGTCAATAGTCTCTAGGTCGATAGTGCCGTGTGTTGCCATTATTTTTTGCCTTTTCTATTTTCTTGACCAATGCCAGAAATAATAAGAAAAACATAAAGTAGTGGCCAAGCCCAACCTACAAGAAATCCTGTTGTGTGTAAAATCATAAGTGCAATACCTGTTGCACCAGTTGTACCTAATCCACTACTTTGTGGTGTTGAAAACATCATAAGAAAACTCCTTAGTTATTATATGTATATTATAGCATAAAGTAACTAAGGAGTCAAGTAGTTTTTTAAATTATTTATTTGTCGAGTAAGCCAGTAGTTAATACAAACTGTGAAAGCTCAGG
>Ga0307998_1000609_pt1 | contig 20177 bp, 9 predicted proteins | sample Davwhametageno37_FD_203147 | JGI IMG/M metagenome (GOLD analysis project Ga0307998, IMG submission 203147) | Marine microbial communities from Davis Island wharf, Antarctic Ocean - #37 | ecosystem: Environmental > Aquatic > Marine > Unclassified | place: Antarctic Ocean: Davis Island wharf... | reverse complement strand
ACACAAAATAATACATAAAAAAGATCTTAAATATACGCGCGTGGTTAATCGTATCTTTTACCTTGGGGCTTGCACCATTTCTTCCAGAGCCACATATCTGGGGAAAGCTAAAGTGGTTATTTGGCGGAGCCGAAGGAATGCAATTTATGGATTGGGTTGATCTGTTTTTAAATGGTACACCCTGATTTTTTTTAATACTTTCGCGATTGTTTTATAAGAAAAAATGGAGTTAACAAAAGAGTTTTGGGAGATAAGATATCAAAATGATGATATTGGTTGGGATGTTGGAGAAATAACACCACCCTTAAAGGCCTATTTTGATCAACTAGAAGATAAATCTCTTTCAATTTTAATACCAGGAGCTGGTAATTCTTATGAAGCTGAATATTTACATAAATTAGGGTTTACTAACATTGTTGTGGTAGATATTGCTCCTACTGCAATATTGAAATTTAAAGATAGAGTTGAAGATTTTCCCAAGCCTCACATTATAAATGCAAATTTTTTTGAGCTATCTGGTAGATTTGATATAATTATTGAACAAACATTTTTTTGTGCAATTGATAAGAATCTCCGATCAAGTTATGCCGAGCAAGCGTATAAGCTGCTAAATCTAAAAGGTAAAATAGTGGGGTTAATGTTTGATGCTCCTTTAAATGAAGACCAGCCTCCTTTTGGAGGATCTGTTAGTGAATATCAAACTTATTTTAACCCATTGTTTCATATTCAGATAATGGATGCCGCTAAAAACTCAATTAAGTCAAGAGCTGGTAGAGAAGTGTTTGTGAAGATGGTAAAAAAGTAAAGGCTACTTATATTATCTTTTCTTCTTTAATTTAATCTTATCAATTTGCGTTTTATATTTGTTAAGCTTTCTTTTAAAATCTTTCATATAAGCGGTTTTAACTGGCTCTGAAGGAGGAAAATCTTCTTTTAAATGATTGGTTTGACTTCCATTCTTCCAAAATCGATAACAAACGTGTGGACCTGTTGCTAAACCTGTACGACCAACATTACCGATAATATCACTTTGTGAAACATGCTGCCCAACTTTTGCAAACCGTTTACTCATATGTAAATATTGAGTAGTGTAAGTGCTATTGTGTTTAATTTTTACATAATTACCATTGTACTTAGAGTAAGCAGATGCAATTACAACGCCATCTCCCGTTGCCATAATTGGAGTGCCGGTTGGAGCCGCGTAATCAGTGCCTAAATGCGGTTTGTTTCTTTTTTGCACAGGATGGAATCTTCGCATGGTAAATCCAGAGGTTAATCTTCCAAATTTAAGGGGTGATTTTAAAAAAGCTCTTCTTAAACTGTTGGCTTTGGAATCAAAATAATCTCCTATACTTTCTTGTTCAAAATAGCAGGCAAAAAAGTCTTTTTTGTAATGATTAAAGTTAGATGCTAAAACTCTTCCAATCCCAATTGATTTTCCATTTACAAACTTTTCTTCATAAACAACTTTAAACCAATCCCCTTTTTGAATGCGATAAAAATCAATGGTCCAAGCAAAAACATCAGCCATTTCAATAGCTAAAACGGTACTTACTCCTGCATCATCTAATGTTTGATAAAGGGATGATTTAATGATTCCTGAAGCGGTATTGATTTTTGTTGTCACTTCTCTTTTACCTCTATAAATTACCAAAGAATCACTAATGTCATAAACAATATAGTCTATTGCATTTGCATCGTAAATAAAGTATTGTACTTTCTCTAAAGAATCTTTTTTACAAAGCATAGTGTAGTTTCTTCCAGAGGCCATCCGCCTAACATCAAACATTTCGACAGATGCTTTTGCTAACCTGTCAATTTCTGGGTATGGAACATGGTGTTTTAATAGAATATTGGCTAAAAACTCATTAGGTTTAAGGGTGTTTTTATGAACGATAAATGAGTCTAAATTTAAGCCGTATTCTAAATTTGGTTCGTATGCTGGGAGAATTTCTTCAGTCTCATTAATGTCTTTGTGGATAGGCTCGTTATCACAGGAGAATAGGGCTAAAACAACAATAAATAGAGAGAGAATTTTAACTGTTGTAAACTGATGCTTCATAACAACAAAAATAGAGCGTTGAATGGCTTCAGCGCTCTATTTCTGGTATTGTTTTTAACAGAATAATGTTAGTCAATTTTCGCAGATGGATTAGCCAAACCCTTTGCTTTACTTAATTCCATTTTTACAGAACCAATTAAAACTTTTCCTTGTGCTAATAAAGGTATTTTGTTTTCATCATCAGAAATCCACACAGTAACATCCTCTTCATTCTCAAATAGGCGGCCTTCTTGAACTACTGGGCAGAATTTTAACGCGTTGTACTTATCTCCACTAACTTTTATCTGATCCTTACCTAAATATCTAATTTTTAAAGGCCATAATTCATCGTCAACAAAAGACCAAATAGTAAATGTTTCACCTTTTTTTGCTTTAGAGTAATCAATAGATCGAGCATAGTAAAAAGCAGAAAGCATATCTTGAACTCCATGTGGAGTTTCAAAAGATTTCCCTTTCCCATTATCAACCTTATTGTTGTTTTGAGCGAATTTATAGGTTTGTTGTTTTTTGTATCCTCCTTCGTTTATATCACGCACAAACATCCATGGGAAAATCCCATCAATATCTAAAAAAGTTTCATAAGTGTCTCTTACTTTAAAAACCCAATCAAATGCGCCTTTACTTCTCCCAGAGCCTACAATATGATAAACGTCTCTTCCTGCAATTTTTTGAGAAAGAGGTTTAATCTCTAATTTTGCGGTTCCAGCATTTATTATACCATAATGCAAACGGTATTCTAACTTTTCTCCAGTCTTGAATGCATTGTTCTTTATGTTTCTTAATATTGGAACTGTACCAGTTTCTATTGTTGGCACTTTTTCTTTTGTAAAGCTAAAAAAAATAAAAGCTGTTGCCAGAACAAGTCTTGTTATTATAGTTTTTATCTGTTTCATATCTATTATTTTTTTAATTAAGTCAGATAGAATTTGCCAATAAATGGCTCATTTTATAAGGGTATTTTTTAGTGTGTTTTATAACATTATGCAAAGGCTGTGCCATAGGCTATAGGAATACGGAAAATATTGTTGTATAAAAAAAGTCCCGCCAATTGGCGGGACTTTGCAAATAGTCTGTCATTCAATATTATTGAACACTCACTTTGTGAGTTGAAACTCCATTTTCAGAAGCAACAGTTACAAAATAGATCCCTTTTGCATTATTGCTTAAATCAATTTTCGCATTGTTCTTAAGGATGTTTTTAGTTAAGATAATTTGACCTTGTGTATTCATAACCTTAACTGTAGCATCTGAAGCATTAACTTTTAATGAGAAGACACCATTGTTAGGGTTAGGGAAAATACTAACACCATTGTTTGCTGTATTTTCATCAACACCAGTAATAAAAGTAGTGAAGTTAAATGGTCCAGCCCATGGGCTTTTATCACCTAAAGCACAATTAGAAATGATATAAAAATCATAAGTAGTAGCATCAGGCAAACCAACTAAAGGATGAGGGTTGAATGTCGTATTAATAACAGAACCAGTACCTTGAATAAAACCAGTTGGTCCATATTCAATACTCCAAGTTACTGCAGCTGAACCACTAGTAGTCCAACCTAAGCTAGTAGATGATGAAGTTAATGAAGAAATAATAGCTGAAGTAGGCATAACACAAGTTTCGGCAATACGAATGTTATCAATACTAATATCTCCATCACAACATCCTAATGATTTTACAACGAAAGCAACTTGAAAATTAGTAGAACCGTCATAGGCAGATAAATCGATTACTTTAGTTAACCAAGCATCAGCAGTTGCACTTTGTTGAGCACCAGTAATAGAATCTATCGTAACAAATCCAGCACCATTGTTTACTTGAATGTATAACGTGTCAATTTTAACACCAAACATATGGTAGTCAAATTTTAACTGAGAGTTAACAATACTAGTTAAATCTATAATCGGTGACTCTAAACGAGTTGAATCCCCAGAAGAACCACTACTAGCTTCAGTATAGATATATTCTGATCCAGAGCTAGCTCCATTTGGTCCAGTACCAAAAGAACCTGTAGTACCAGAATTTTGTAGCCAATTATAGCTTGAAAAACCAGTAGAAGTACTTGTAATAGACCAACAATCTAAACCATTTGCCTCAAACCCTTCAAAGTAAGGAGCTTGATAAGTAGAGCAAAGAGTTGTAAAGCTATAAGGTCCAGCCCAGTAACTAGAATCACTAGCGCTACAGATAGCTCTTACATAGTATTGATAAGTGGTATTCCCTAATAAACTAGCTGCAGTAAGTGTTGTGTCTGTAAGTCCAGCGGATGTTGGGGTTCCTGTTGGAGTAAACCCAGTAGTATCTAATTCCACATCCCAACTAGTTGCGCTAGCAGCTTCTGACCAAAATAAATCTGCAGTAAACGCTGTAATGTTTAGTGCAGTTAATGCGATTGGTTGGGGGCAAGTAGGAATTTGCCAAATTTTAATGTCGTCAATAGCAATATCACTTCCAAAACTCGAACCTGTTGTTCCTCTAACTCTAAACTGTACAGAATCCATTCCTGCATAAGGAATTAAATCAACAATTAATTCTTGCCAAACATCTTGGTTATCTGTAACGGGAGTTACAACATCTATTGTCCATGCTGCCGTTGACCCAACTCTAGCATCGATGTGAGTTAATGCTCCACCCATATTAGCTCCAAACATATGGTACCAAAGAGCTAGCTCTGGTTGTGTTAAAGCTGTAAGATTAAAGAATGGAGATTCTAAATTCGCAGTTGCATTTTGACATGCAGCTCCAGAAGTTTCTGTGTACATATAGTGTCCACCTGCGACACCAGGATTGTGATCTGCACCAGAATTAGTGGTTGGTCCAGTATTGGTAGATCCAGTTCCACCAACATCAGAAGACCAATCAAGGCCATCTGTTAAATCATTTGTCCAGCCTGAAGCGTTCATAAGATAAGCGCCTCCACAGTTTGTAGGGCCTTGAGATTCTCCTTCAAAATTTTCATAATAAGGGAAGCTGCTAATAGTTTGTGCATTAAGATGTAAACCAAAAGCGGTTAACATTAATGTAGCACATAAAGTTGTAATTTTTTTCATGTCTTTTTTTTTATGTTATTAGGTAGATAATAAATAAACCAATTAAATTAAAGCAATATTTTCAATTTATCGCTTGCTTTTAAATGGAGTATTTTTCATATATATACAATCCCTACCATTTTTTTGGTAGGGATTATAAAAAAATTATACTATTATTGAACACTCACTTTGTGAGTTGAAACTCCATTTTCAGAAGTAACAGTTATAAAATAGATTCCTTTTGCATTATTGCTTAAGTCAATTTTCGCATTGTTTTTAAGGATGTTTTTCGTCAAGATAATTTGACCTTGTGTATTCATAACCTTAACTGTAGCATCTGAAGCGTTAACTTCTAATGAGAATATACCGTTGTTAGGGTTAGGGAAAATACTAACACCATTGTTTGCTGTATTTTCATCAACACCAGTAATAAAAGTAGTAAAGTTAAATGGTCCAGCCCATGGGCTTTTATCACCTAAAGCACAATTAGAAATGATATAAAAATCATAAGTAGTAGCATCAGGCAAACCAGCTAAAGGATGAGGGTTGAATGTTGTATTAATAACAGAACCAGTCCCCTGAACAAAGCCAGTTGGTCCGTATTCAATACTCCAAGTTGTAGCAGTTGTACCACTAGTAATCCAATTTAAGCTAGCAGAAGAAGAAGTTAAGTCTGAAACAGTTCCAGCTGTTGGCATAGTACATTCTTCAGCAATACGGATATCATCCATATACGTGTAGTCATATGTGCCACTAGGAACAGAACGATATGCGACATAAGTATCTGAACCAGAATATGCGGCAAAACTTACGATATACTGTTGATAAGAACTTGAAGTCGTGATTGTATCAAACGCTGTAAAGGTTGCAGCATCATTTGGATCAGACATTGTACCAATTATGATATCATTTGCATCATTATCTTTTGCAAAAAATACTGTTCGGTGTGTTCCTGCAGAAAGGTTCGTTAATTCAGGAGATACTAACATCCATACTGGATTTAGATCACTACTGTTGTAAAAACGAACACTGTTAGTACCTGAATTTGCATTGATAGCAGAATTATTAGTCTGTACGCTTGCAAATTGATTAGTCCCAGAATATAAAACATTCCAACAGTTAGTTATAGCCGGAGCTGTAACATTCTCAAAATTCTCATAAAAAGAAGCTACCGGAATACAAAGAGTTGTAAAGCTATAAGGGCCTGCCCATAGGCTAGAATCTCCAGTGCCACAAACTGCTCTTACATAATATTGGTAATTTGTATTTGCTAATAGTCCAGTTGCAGTAACATTAGTATCTAAAAGGCCAGGATAAGTTGCCGTACCAGTTGGAGAAAATCCAGCAGTGTCTATTTCAACTTCCCAAGCAGTAGCAGTTCCTGGTTCTGACCAAAATAAATCTGCAGTATAAGCCGTAACGTTAGACCAGTATGAAGCAAGAGGTTGCGGACATGTGATGTCAAAAATAGAGAAGTCATCAAAAGCAAATCCTTCATATTGTACAGAACCATCAGAACCAAAAGCGATCCTGAAAATAACACTAACTTGTGTATTTAAAGCTGTTATTGGATGACTTGCAGAAACCCAGCCACCAGAACCATTTGTTAGATTACCAGTCCAACCTTCTTGTTGTCCACCAGGAGTTCCGTTAATTGAATTGTCAGTGTACCAATTATTAGGGTCTCCAAAAGCACCTACATTTTGCCATGAAGTACCACCGTTAATAGAAGATTGTAATACAGCGCCATCCCAACTGTTTTCACATTCCCACCATACTTTAACATGAATCTCAGGATTGTTTGTGCCTGACAAATCAAATATAGGGCTTTCAACTTGAGAGTTTTCATTCGTATTATAGATACCAGTCAGATTAGTTACCCAAGCGTTTACTCCTGAAGAGGCTGAATTAATAACAGTGTTTGCTGGAGTTCCTAATGCCCATGACCCACCGCCAACAATAGCCCATCCGCCAGCACCAGATTCAAAATCTTCTACATAAGGGAATGTGTTAATTTGTGCATTAACATGTAAACCAAAAACGGTTAACATTAACGTAGCACATAAAGTTGTAATTTTTTTCATAAGATTAGTTGTAATTAAATGATTAATACTTCTGTTTAAATTAGTCCTCAGTCCTCTTTTAACGAAAAAAACACGAGGTGGTTTGCCTTAATAGGCATTAATGAAATAATATTTCATTAAATAAAAATTTAATGCAAATTAGACTATTTAATTCTAAATATAAAGGAAAGTTACTTTTTTTCAGTAAAATTGGTGCATAAAAAAAGTCCCGACAATTGGCGGGACTTAATAAACAGTATGTTTTTTATACTATTATTGAACAATTACTTTTTGAGTAGTTACAGCTTCATTAGAAGTAACAGTTACAAAGTAAATTCCTTTAGCATTATTGCTTAAATCAATTTTCGCATTGTTTTTAAGAATTTTTTTCGTCAAGATAATTTGACCTTGTGTATTTATAACCTTAACTGAAGCATCTGAAGCATTAACTTTTAATGAGAAGACACCATTGTTAGGGTTAGGGAAAATACTAACATCATTATTTGCTGTATTTTCATCAACACCAGTAATAAATGTAGTGAAGTTAAATGGACCAGCCCATGGGCTTTTATCACCTAATGCACAATTAGAAATGATATAAAAATCATAAGTAGTACCATCAATTAATCCAGCTAAAGGATGTGGGTTAAAAGTAGTCCCATTAATAGTATTACCAGTACCTTGAATAAAACCAGTTGGTCCATATTCAATACTCCAAGTTACTGCAGCTGTACCACTAGTTGTCCAACCTAAGCTAGTAGATGATGAAGTTAATGAAGAAATAATAGCTGAAGTAGGCATAACACAAGTTTCGGCAATACGAATGTTATCAATACTAATATCTCCATCACAACATCCTAATGATTTTACAACGAAAGCAACTTGAAAATTAGTAGAACCGTCATAGGCAGATAAATCGATTACTTTAGTTAACCAAGCATCAGCAGTTGCACTTTGTTGAGCACCAGTAATAGAATCTATCGTAACAAATCCAGCACCATTGTTTACTTGAATGTATAACGTGTCAATTTTAACACCAAACATATGGTAGTCAAATTTTAACTGAGAGTTAACAATACTAGTTAAATCTATAATCGGTGACTCTAAACGAGTTGAATCCCCAGAAGAACCACTACTAGCTTCAGTATAGATATATTCTGATCCAGAGCTAGCTCCATTTGGTCCAGTACCAAAAGAACCTGTAGTACCAGAATTTTGTAGCCAATTATAGCTTGAAAAACCAGTAGAAGTACTTGTAATAGACCAACAATCTAAACCATTTGCCTCAAACCCTTCAAAGTAAGGAGCTTGATAAGTAGAGCAAAGTGTTGTAAAGCCATACGGTCCAACCCAAAAACTAGAATCTCCAGCACCACAAACAGCTCTTACATAGTAGTCGTAAGATGTGTTTGCTAATAAACCAGTTGCAGTAAATGTTGTATCCGTAAGACCAACATTGTTAGCAATTCCTGTTGGAGCAAATCCAGCAGTATCTAGTTCAACTTCCCATTCAGTTGCTAAAGCAGCTTCAGACCAAAATAAATCAGCAGTATTTGCTGCAATGCTAGATGCAGTTAATGTAGTTGGTTGAGGACAAGTAATTGTAAAACCACCAGTAACGGTTACTGTAAAATCAACAGCTGAACCCCAAGTAAATGTAGCACAAGGATTAAGAGGACTAGATCCCCCTTCTTGTTGAATAACACGCATAACTGTATTACCATTAACAGCTAATGCAGGAACAGTAAATACCATAGAAGATAATGAAGTGGGAGGAGTTCCTGACCATGTACCGATAGATTCTGATGGATCAAATGTAAAATCTTGATTCCAATCAATCCAAGCTTCACCAGCACTACCATAGTTTCCGCCACATGTTCCAAATTGAACATTAGCAGTATAACCCGACCCTGAAGTAACACTTACTGACTGTGTACCAGTTAGATCTTCTAGGCCAGAAACACCTGGACATCCTGTGTAATTAATTGCTGTAGCAGCGTCTCCAGTAAGGTTAACCGAACCTACATTTGAATCAAATGTGCTTGATGGACCAGCGGCACAGTATTGCGCATTAGCTTGCCAACCAAAGGCCGTTAAAATTAGCGTAGCGCATAAAGTTCTAATTTTTTTCATAAGATTTGTTCTAATAAAATGATTGATACTTCTATTTAAATTAATTCCCAGTCCTCTTTTAACCAAAAAAACAGGAGGTGGTTTTCCTTAATAGGCATTAATGAAATGATATTTCATTTTTAATTTAATAATAATTTATTGCAAATTAGTCTATTTAATTCTAAATATAAAGGAAAGTTACCTTTTTTTAGTAAAATTGGCGCATAAAAAAAGTCCCGCCAATTGGCGGGACTTAATAAACAGTATGTTTTTTATACTATTACTGAACAATTACTTTTTGAGTAGTTACACCTTCATTAGAAGTAACAGTTAAAAAGTAAATTCCTTTAGCATTATTGCTTAAGTCAATTTGTTCATTAGTGTTCACGTTGTTTTTAGTTAAAACAACCTGACCTTGTGTATTCATTATTTCCACAACAACATTTTTCTCTTTAATATTTAAAGTGAAAACACCTTTGTTAGGATTTGGATAAATACTTAAACCAAGTTTGTTAGTTGCTTCACTAATTCCAACAGGTGGATTAGCACAAGTGATTGTCGCATCCCATCCTATATCAACTACAGCACCATCAGAAGTAAACACAAAAGTTAAACAACCTGAAGAGTCAGTAGCCGTAAATGGACCAGGAATAGTATTTCCATCAAATTGTCCAAAAGATGTTCCAGCACTTCCGACTCCGTCATAAATCGTTAAATAATCGAATCCAGCTTCTAAACCAAATGTATTAAATGTTACTGTAACGATATCACCAGCTGTTGAAGCGCAAATAACCGTAGAGTCATTAGATCCGTTTGAGTAATCCGCAGTTGGACCACCATTATCATAAAAATGATCACCAGCACAATAGTCAGGTGTTGCTCTAAAACTATAAGGTCCAGCCCAAACACTTAAACCACTAGCACCACAATCAGCTCTTACGTAGAACTCATAATATACTCCAGAAGTTAATCCTGTTACACTGTGAGGATTTGTAGCCACTCCTGCTGTTGTTGGATTTCCTGTTGGTGTAAATCCTGCAGTATCCAACTCAATATCCCAAAGAGTACCAGTACTAGCCCAAGTTAAATCAGCTGTTGTACTTGTAATGTTTGTTGCACCCAATGCTGTTGGAGAAAGACATGCGGGAATTAACTCCCATACCATATCATCTACATGTAAATCAGAATAAAAACCACCTGCAAAAGACGAATCGCTTGATGTTGATCTAACCATAAGACGGGTGTCCGAACCAGTATATGAACTGAAATCTACAATAACATTTGTATCTCCAAATATTTGCGTAAGCATTATTGAATCAAAAAGTGTAAATGTACCTAAAGGATCTACCGTACCTACTAATAATGCTGTTGCAGAATTATTTCTGTTATAGGCATTAAACGTTAAGCGATATGCACTTCCTAAAGTACTTAATTCAGGGCTTATAATAGATGCATTCTCAGCAGCAGTATACACTCGTAAACGAACTGAGTTTGAATCTGAATTTGCGTAAGATACATCATTAATAATAGCAACAGAAGCATTACCTCCTACCGCATCACTCGCCCAACAACTAGGGATGTTAGTGTTACTGTCAAAGTTCTGAATAAAAGAAGCTACTGCATTACAATTAGTTGCAAAGCTAATAGGTCCAGCCCAAGCGCTATTGCCTGAAGCTCCACAATTAGCTCTTACGTAAAAATCATAAGAGGTGTTAACAGTTAATCCAGCTGCATTAGTTGGATTTGTTAACGTTCCTGCAGTAGTAGGAGTTCCTGTTGGCGTAAATCCAGCAGCACCCATTTCAATATCCCAAAGACCAGCAGTACTCGTCCAACCTAAATCAGCAGAAGTAGTTGTAATGTTTGTTACAGTTAATGCCAGTGGAGTTAAACATGAAGGTGTTTCTTCAAAAGTAACATCATCAATAGCAATATCATCTACATAACCACTTGGAGCTGCTAATTCTGAGAATGTAAAACGTACAGCAGCAGGACCAGTAAAGGTAAGAGCTGAAAGAGTGATTTCTTTCTTTTCCCAGCCAGGTGTATTCGTGTTGTAAGTACCTACAGTATTCCATGCAGCACCATCATAAACTTCAACATCTAATATTGAATTATCACCACCTTCATTATCGCTAATTTCATAAAATGAAATTTGAGGGTTTGTTAACGAACTAATATCCACATAAGGACTAGTTAAAGTTACTGCACCATCCTCACCCGAAGCATCAACAGTAGCATAATAATTACCTGAAACTGTAGCTCCAGACAACGTTCCAGCGTTTCCAACATGATTTGGTCCTGTAAGATTAAATTGCCAGTTTTCTCCACCAGCCATTGTCCAACAAGATGGAATAGCTCCAGCGTTCTCGAAATCTTCAGACCAAGGAAGAGTTAATGCAGCACAAGGTGTAGTAAAGTTAAAAGGTCCAGCCCAAGAACTTATACCTGAAGCACCACAATCATTTCTTACGTAAAAATCATAAGATGTACTACTTGTTAAACTAGTAACGTTTAAAGGATTTGTAACACCAGCATTAGTTGGGGTTCCTGTTGCAGTAAATCCTGCAGTACCCCATTCAACATCCCAAAGATTACCTGCACTCGTCCAACCTAAATCAGCAGAAGTAGCAGTAATGTTTGTTGCAGTTAAAACTGTTGGTTGAAAACAACTTGGAGCTAAACTGTGATAGACAACAATATTCCATGTTCCAGCATCTACTTTGTTGTAGGTATTGTCACAACCAGTACCACCATAAGATCTTCCTGCGTGCAATTCAAAATCTACAACTCCTGAAGCTGCATTCGCAAAAGAAATTCCTGTTCTGTTATATGACAGAGTACCAGTTGAAGACCCAGCTCCGTTATATACAGCTGCTTCTCCAGCACTAACTGTGGGAGAAGATAGCCAAGAACGTTGTTCTGCCATCCATCCGCCACCAACAGCACTCATGTCGTAAAAAGTTGTAACACTATCTATTACATTACCAGTAGGAATAGTAACAGATAACAACCCTGGACAAGTAGAAGCCCCACCTAAAGCTGTAAAGCTATAATCAGAAGATACTTCAGTCGTTAAAGATGCACATTCAGCACCAGCAGGACAAGAAAAGGCAGTTGTAAAACTAAAAGGTCCAGCCCAAGAACTTGCACCTGAAGTTGCACCACAATCATTTCTCACGTAAAAATCATAAGATGTACTACTTGTTAAACTAGTAACGTTTAAAGGATTTGCAACACCAACATTAGTTGGAGTTCCTGTTGCAGTAAATCCAGCAGCACCCATTTCAACATCCCAAAGAGTACCAGCACTTGTCCAACCTAAATCAGCAGAAGTAGCAGTAATGTTTGTTGCAGTTAAAACTGTTGGAACAATACATGAAGGTGCCTCAGCAATACTAACATCATCAATACCCGCATCACCATAATAATCTCCACCTGCACCACCAGACTCAGATCTAAATCTAAGTTTTGCTAAGTTAGAACCATAGGTAAAAGTAGAAATATCATAAGATAATTCTTCCCAACCAGAAGTTCCGATTGTATTTGAACCAACCAAAGTCCAAGCTGAACCATCCCATGCTTCAATAAATAATTCATTAACAGGCGTATAACCAGTGTTACACATAAAGTACCAAAATGCAAGATTCGGTGTAGTTAATGATGAAACATCAATGACTGGCATTTCTAAAATTACACCTGCATCTGAACCACTATGGTCCATAGAGGCCATGTTACCACCATTTGCACTATGCTCTGTTGGTGCAGCACATCCAGAAGTATTCCAGAAGATACCTGTGTTACCAAACGCCCATGGTCCGCCAGTAGTTGAAGATTGACTCCAGCAATTCGGAATACTAGTATTGTCAAAAGACTCACTAAATGGAGCAGTAAAAGCTACACATGGTGTAGTAAAGCTAAAAGGACCAGTCCAAGAACTTACGCCTGAACCACCACAATCATTTCTTACGTAAAAATCATAAGATGTATTACTTGTTAAACTAGTAACGTTTAAAGGATTTGTAACACCAGCAATAGTTGGGGCTCCTGTTGACATAAATCCTGCAGCACCAATTTCAACATCCCAAAGAGTACCAGCACTTGTCCAACCTAAATCAGCAGAATTAGCAGTAATGTTTGTTGCAGTTAATCCTGTAGGCGCCAAACATGAAGCTGGAGCACATGTAGAATTTGAAACATCTGATAAAAACAATCCAACTACTGGATTTGGTCCAAAAGACCCTAAAGATGTTCCGTCAGGAGCAAATATATCAAAGGTTACTTCACCATCATAAGAACCAGAAGTCCAAGTAAAAGTTACAGCATCACCTGCTGAAGAAGGTACGGTAAATGTAACGGGAGCATTACCAGCAGCAGCTGTAACTGCAAAGTTGGTTACTACACCAGCAACATCTATATCAATACTACCACCGTTCCAGCCATCTCCATAAGAATCAACTCCGGTAATTACGTAATCACAAGGCGAAGTACATGTAGAATTTGAAACATCTGATAAAAACAATCCAACTACTGGATTTGGTCCAAAAGACCCTAAAGATGTTCCGTCAGGAGCAAGTATATCAAAGGTTACTTCAACATCATAAGAACCAGAAGTCCAAGTAAAAGTTACAGCATCACCTGCTAAGGAAGGTACGGTAATAGTAACGGGAGCATTACCAGCAGCAGCTGTAACTGCAAAGTTGGTTACTACACCAGCAACATCTATATCAATACTACCTCCGTTCCAGCCATCTCCATAAGAATCAACTCCGGTAATTGTGTAATCACACTGTGCCTGTGCCATTCCTTGCCAACTATAAGCTGCAAGGATAAGCGTAGCAAATAACATTGTAATTTTCTTCATAATTTTTTAGTTTTAATTAATTGATTAATATTTGTGTTTAAATCAACACTAAGTTCACTTTTAACGAAATTAATTCGTGTCGGATTACTTTATGTGGGTAACAAATATAACAATTTTAAATTAAAAAGCAATTTTATTGAGAATTAATCAATTTAACTCTAAATATGAAGTAAAACCTTATTTTTAAAGGGTTTTAGATGAAATGTAGTAATTATTTCACACCTCATATTTTCAATTATCATTTTATTTTGGAGGGTAAGTCATCATTTTTTTTTGTGAAAATAGCACATAAAAAAGTCCCGCCAAATTGACGGGACTTTTAAAGAGTATGTTTTTATACTATTATTGAACAATTACTTTTTGAGTAGTTACAGCTTGGTTAGAAGTAACAGTTACAAAGTAAATTCCTTTAGCATTATTGCTTAAGTCAATTTGTTGGTTAGTGTTCACGTTATTTTTAGTTAAAACAATTTGACCTTGTGTATTCATTATTTCCACAACAACATTTTTCGCTTTAATATTTAAAGTGAAAATACCTTTGTTAGGGTTTGGATAAATACTTAACCCAAGGTTGTTAGCCGCTTCATTAATTCCAACAGTTGCAATGTTTACACAAACTGATGTGTCAATACAACTTCCTGTAGTGATTTCTACTGCGTAGTTTCCATTAGAAGTTGCAGTAAAACTTACACTTGTTTCTCCTGTAATTATAGCATTACCATTGTCACAATCTAACCATTGATAAGTTGCTCCAGTTTGGTTTGCTGTTAAAGTTGTTCCTGTAGTGGTAATAGAATTATCGATTACAGGTAAAACGTTTAATGCAATAGTAACTGTAGAATCACAGTTGTTAGGACCTACGGTAAATACTTCTGTTCCTGTTGGAGTAGCAGCATCGTAAGTGTTTCCGTTCACAACTACACTTCCAGTTGCACAAATTGTATTAGTTACTGAACCAGTTAAGGCTGGTAAAACGTTTAATGCAACAGTAACAGTAGAATCACAGTTGTTAGGACCTACAGTAAATACTTCTGTTCCTGTTGGAGTAGCAGCATCGTAAGTGTTTCCGTTCACAACTACACTTCCAGTTGCACAAATTGTATTAGTTACTGAACCAGTTAAGGCTGGTAAAACGTTTAATGCAACAGTAACAGTAGAATCACAGTTGTTAGGACCTACAGTAAATACTTCTGTTCCTGATGGAGTAGCAGCATCATAAGTGTTTCCATTCACAACTACACTTCCTGTAGCACAAATTGTAGAACTATTATTTCCAGTTAAAGCTGATAAAACGTTTAATGCAATAGTAACAGTAGAATCACAGTTGTTAGGACCTACGGTAAATACTTCTGTTCCTGATGGAGTAGCAGCATCGTAAGTGTTTCCGTTGATTACGATACTTCCTGTAGCACAAATTGTAGAATTATTATTTCCGGTTAAGGCTGGTAAAATAGTTATTGTAATAGCTATAATGCTGTCTGAACCACAGCTATTAGGAATAGTGTCAGCAACTGTACTTGTCCCAACAGTAGTGTATGTTTCATCTCCACTTGGCACCGTATAAGCTGTACACTCTGTTACAGAAAATGAACTATTAGTCACTATGCAAGGGACAGCACAGCTATAAGAACACCCGGGAGCTTGATAATTATTGTTTGAACTACCAGCAGTATAATTTGCAACCGTAACTAATGCTGTTCTTAAAGCAGCAACAGGACTTAATGTAGAACAGTCGTATTGGAAATTGTCACTGCTGTTTAATGTAGCAATAGCATCTACACCATCAGTTAGTCCGGGAGGTAAAGCAGAGGTAGAAGTAGTGGATGCGTTTGATGACCACCCAGTAGTACCTAAACCAAAAGCTGTAATAAAGTTGGTGATTTCTGTACCATCATTTGGGACAGAAATTCCTGTATATGCTAGTAAATGATCCTTAGTAGAAGATAGATTAAAAGAACCAGTTTTGATAACGGTTCCTTGATTAGCTAATCCAGTTGGGGTAGTAATTTGAATTTCTGTTCCACAAGGTAAAGCTCCAGTAAATGTCCACGTAATTGTTCCTTCGGTGATGCCCCTCCAAGTTGGGTTTGCGAAAGTCCCATTAGCATCATCATCCCATCCATTATCTGTAAAATAAATGGTAGTAGTTCCAGATATTGGAGTTAATAAAACGAAACTGAAATCATCAGTATCATCACTATTTACTGAGCTAATAGCGATATCTCCGGCATTTAATGATGTAGCTTTTGTTGTAGTATTCCCTAATAAAAATAGAGAACAAATAAGTAGTAATTTTTTCATATTGTTTTTATTTTTTTTCAAAGGTAAGAAATTTGATTTCATACTGAAAATATAAAATGTTAACGAACCATTAAGTAATGGTTAGATGACTATGTTTACTATCTTATTAGGTACCACAATTATTTTTTTAGGTGTTTTTCCGTCCAAGTATTTTGTGGTTTGTTCGTTCGCCATAACGGTAGCTTCAATATCAGCCTTACCCATAGTTTTAGGCAATTCTAACATAAAACGCATTTTACCATTAAATGAAACAGGGTATTTATGGTTTGCTTCCGTTAAATATTCCTCATTATGTTTTGGGAAAACAGCGTAAGTGATACTTTCTGTGTTACCTAATTTGTTCCAAAGCTCTTCTGCAATATGCGGAGCATAAGGAGAAACGATAATACATAAGTCAGAAAGAACAGTTCTTTTATTACACTTTTGAGCGCTTAACTCGTTTACACAAATCATAAAAGTAGAGACAGGCGTATTAAACGAATAACGTTCAATGTCCTCTTTAATTTTTTTGATGGTTTTGTGTAAAGTCTTTAACTCTTCTTTAGTTGGTGCTGCATCAGAAATATTTAACGCTTCCTCAATGTGGAATAAACGCCATAGTTTTTTTAAGAAACCGTGTACTCCAGTAATTCCTTGAACATCCCAAGGTTTGTGTTGTTCTAAAGGACCTAAAAACATTTCGTAACAACGTAAGGTATCTGCTCCGTATTTATCAACTAAATCATCTGGTGTTTGCAAATTGTATTTTGATTTAGACATCTTGTCAACTTCTCTACCACATATATATGATCCATCTTCTTCAAAAATGAATTCAGCATTATGATATTCTGCTCTCCAGTTTCTGAATTTTTCAGTATCTAAAACATCTCCTTCTAAGAAGTTAATGTCAACATGCAATGATGATACATTGAAATCACCTTTTTTTCCTTTAGAAACAAATTTTCCGGAATTAATATCTCTATAAACCAAAGCAGAATTCCCTTGAATCATTCCTTGGTTAATCATCTTTTTAAAAGGTTCTTCAAAGGGAATGAACTCTAAATCATATAAAAACTTCGTCCAAAAACGAGCGTATAATAAGTGACCTGTAGCATGCTCAGCTCCACCTATATATAAATCTACATTTTGCCAGTAGTCTACTTTCTCTTTAGAAACAAATTCATTTTTGTTTGTTGGATCCATGTAGCGTAAAAAGTACCAGCTACTTCCTGCCCATCCTGGCATAGTGTTGTGTTCCATTCGGTCTCCTGGACATTGAACATTCCAAGCGTCTTTTTCAGCTCTAGCCAAAGGTGGTTCGCCATCTTCAGTAGGTAAATACTTATCTACTTTTGGTAATTCAACAACATCTTCAGTCTCTAATACATAAGGAGTATCTCCTTTATAATAAACAGGAAATGGCTCTCCCCAATAACGTTGGCGAGAGAATACTGCATTTCTTAATTTGTATTGTGTTTTTCCTTTTCCGAAACCTTTCTGTTCAATTTCGTAAATAGCCAATTTGGTAGCTTTCTTAACTGGTAAATCGTTTAAAAAATCAGAATTAGTAATAGCTGCATCTTTTTCAACGTAAGCTCCTTCAGAAATATCTTTGTCTTTAAATATGTTTGGAATAGGGATGTTAAAATGAATGGCAAAATCCCAATCTCTTTGATCTCCACAAGGAACTGACATAACTGCTCCAGTTCCATAACTTGCCAAAACATAATCACCAATCCAAACCGGAATTTTATCTCCAGATAATGGATGAATAGCATAAGCTCCAGTAAATTCTCCAGAAATGGTTTTTACATCACTCATTCTATCTCTTTCAGATTTTAAAGAAGCTGCTTTTTGGTAAGCTTCAATCTTTTCTTTTTGAGCATCAGTTGTAATTTTAGCAACTAATTCGTGTTCTGGTGCTAACACCATAAACGAAACACCATAAATAGTATCAGGACGAGTTGTAAAAACTTCAATCTTATCCTCAAAGCCATTTAAATCAAAATGAACTGCAGCTCCTTGAGATTTTCCAATCCAGTTTCTTTGTATGTCTTTAATAGAATCTGCCCAATCAACAGTATCTAAATCCTTTATTAAACGTTCTGCATAAGCAGTAATTCGCATACTCCATTGGCGCATTAATTTTTGCACAACAGGATGTCCACCTCGCTCAGAACGGCCATTCTTAATTTCATCATTGGCTAAAACAGTTCCTAAAGCAGGACACCAGTTTACCCATGTGTCAGATAAATAAGCCAAACGATAATTCAACAAAATTGCTTGTTGCTCTTCGTCATTCCAACTATTCCAATCTGAAGCAGTAAATATTTCCTCAAAATCTGTTGCAGCTTTTACCGTTGTATTTCCTTCGGTTTTAAATTTTTCAATTAAAGTGTCAATTTTTTCTGCTTTGGCACTTTCGTTATTGTACCACGAATTGAAAATTTGTTTAAAAATCCACTGTGTCCATTTGTAATAAATAGGTTCTGAAGTTCTGACTTCTCTATCCCAATCAAAAGAAAAACCAATTTTATCCAATTGATTTCTATAGCCAGGAATTACGTTTCCGTCTTTATCAGTTCCACCTTCAATATTTGTTTTTGTGGTAACTGCAGGATGTTGTCCTGTTTGGATAGCATACTGCTCAGCAGGCAATCCAAAAGAATCGTAACCCATTGGGTGCAATACATTAAAACCGCACAATCTTTTGTAGCGTGCATAAACATCAGATGCAATATATCCGAGTGGGTGCCCAACGTGTAACCCAGCCCCCGAAGGATAAGGAAACATATCTAAAGCGTAAAATTTTGGTTTTATACTATTGTCTTCAGCAGCAAAAGTTTTGTGCTCAGCCCAATATTTTTGCCAGTTTTCTTCAATCTCGTTAAATTGATATTGCATCGTTAATAAGTCTTAATTTGAGTTGCGAAATTAACAATATTTAGCAGTATTTTTGGACAAATAAGTTGTTAATCACAACGTTTAATAATATCTTGCAGACAATTATTTTTTATGTCGAAATCAGAAAATAAACATTCAAAAAGAAGACTTAGATCTTCTTATCTTACTACTATCATAAGCATTTCATTGGTTTTGTTTATGTTAGGAATGTTGGGTTTAATTATTTTAAATGCACAACAAATTTCTGATCATGTAAAAGAAAACATTGGATTTTCTATCATTTTAAATGAAGGGATTAAGCCACAAGAAGTAAAACACATTAAAGATTTGTTGGATACAGAACCTTTTGTAAAGGAAGCTGTTTTTATTGATTCGGATGCTGCTGCAGCTGAATTTCAAGAAGCGTTAGGGGAAGATTTTGTCACTTTTATTGGAGAAAACCCCTTGTTACCATCTATTGATGTAAAGTTAAATGCAGCTTATGCAAACCCTGATAGTTTAGCCATGATTGGTGCAGCATTAATGGAAAATGCTAAAATTAAAGAAGTGTTTTATCAGCCGGACTTAGTGGATGCTGTCAACAAAAACATGAAAAAAATTAGCCTGTATTTACTTGGTTTTAGTGGGTTGCTATTGATTATTGCAATGGCCTTAATTCACAATACCATTCGTTTATCTATTTACTCTAAACGCTTTTTAATTAAAACAATGCAGTTAGTTGGAGCGCGTCATTCTTTCATTAGAAGGCCTTTTGTAATGCAAGGAATTGGAAATGGAATAGTAGCTTCATTTATAGCAATAGGCTTAATTGTTACTTTCCTCTATTATTTACAACAACAAATGCCAGAGATAATTGATTTTCAAA
>Ga0307998_1000604_pt1 | contig 20347 bp, 49 predicted proteins | sample Davwhametageno37_FD_203147 | JGI IMG/M metagenome (GOLD analysis project Ga0307998, IMG submission 203147) | Marine microbial communities from Davis Island wharf, Antarctic Ocean - #37 | ecosystem: Environmental > Aquatic > Marine > Unclassified | place: Antarctic Ocean: Davis Island wharf... | reverse complement strand
TGTTTAATACCGGAAGCTCATTCCCTTTCCAGTTTTCGTAAGTGGGACCTTGTTTGACTACTTCGCAAACACTATTAGGGAATCGTTTGCTCTTGACTCGATTCATAACAACTTGAGCGACAGCTAACTGCCCTGCGATAGATTCCCCTCTACTCTCGTGATATGTATTCAAGGCTAAACATTCTAATTGGTCGTTGTCTGGTACATCTTTCTGCACCTCGACGTTCTCTTCTCGTTCGAACGCACCTTCTTCGAATATAATCACGGGCGGTTCGACTACGTTATCTTTTCTAAAGTCATAATAAGAGATAATCGTCGTCATCACGACACAGCACAAAAGAAACCAAACAAACGATTCTAATACCCTAGACCATTTTCGCATTTTTCTCAACCCCGTCTCATTAATAGATAATCATTATATACGAACGCGTTATTATTGTCAAACTTTATGCAACTACGTGAGGTTGATCAGTTCCAGGTAACCAACTAAGTACAGACCAACCCGGTGGAATACGACTGACCCAACCGTAATCATCAAGAACGCGATGATTGCCTTCGGGTGTGATATACACCATTTTAGGACGATCTATGGTGATATCGTAAGCATCATTCCCGTCGATCCTCGGGTAATAATACTTGCGTGTTCGCTCGGAACTAATATCAATCGCTTTTATATCCGAGTTTTCAGGTAAATTGTTTATAAGTCTCATGATTCTTCTCCAGTAATGTGGTTGTAGATGTCTTTCCATTTAACAGCGTAGAAACAATTATCGAGAGATTGAAATAAACTCTCCACGTCTTCTACTTGATTAGCGGTGTTAACATGCTCGACGATAATAGGTTCTAGCCCCAAATCTAATCCGACCATAGCATTAGCAACCTTATCTTCAATCCAGTAATAGTCGCTATCTTTATATTCGAATAGTGTATCGGTCTTATCAGCACCTACTGGAAGACAAACAATCCTCTCGAATATGCCCTTACCAAATACGCGCTCTAGGTTTTCAACTCTAAGTTGAACAGCGTACTTATCATCGCTCATAGAAGTAATGCAGTGAAACACGTAGCCATGTTCTTCGTGGAGTTTGCGGACATACTTAATAGCATCACGGAGCGGTGGTAGACTACCTATTGCCGCACTAGTGTTGAATCTCTCAGCCCAATATTTGCCAGATTTATTGCTGATGCCATATTGTTTGGCGATATTATAATGCTTATCTGCATCAGGAAGTCGTTTCAAATCTGAATAGGTCTCCATGAATTGGACGAACGAGTGTTCCCAATTAAGCAGAACACCGTCGCAGTCAATTAATATAATATTCCCTAAGTTACTGTTCATGATAGATTACTATGCGCATAAATCACTTCTATCAGGGACCCATGAGAGCGGTTTCTTATTTCAGCCCTTGGTCCGTCAGACGCTTCCATCATTTCCATAGTGTATTTTTGTCCATCATTAGACTCTTCTAGTTCGACCCATCTATCTAATCCCTCTTCTAGTTCGACACATCTACCTAATCCCATACGTTTAACTAAATCGTAAACAGACCTTAAAGAAGCCTCGTCGAAAGTTGCATTACAGGTTTTGGAGATGATAGCTATATTTTTTAACATTGCCATTTCATTTACACCCTATTAACATATTTAATTGCATCACGCGGCTCAGGAATATACCACTCGCCTTTAAAGTAACCACGTACTATTCTATCACCTTGTTTCACTACAGCTAGAACGTCAGGATCGCGTTCATCAAATCCAATTAACTGGTCAAGGGTCGTTAGAGCATCAGAAGCGTTATTGTAATCATAGACCTTTCGAGTCTTTCCTTTCTGATAGGTAATCTGAAACTTTCGAAGTGGTGCCATTTGCGCTTCGTGTCGATCATGCTCTTCGATGATATCATTACATTTTATAATATCAACTTTATTGACGCGTTTCTCGGAAACTGCACTAAGAATTATTTTGCGGTACTGGATTGGTATTTCACTATGAGATTGGTACCTCATACTATAGACTCCTTGTGGAAGTCATGGGCCATCGTCTATGAAAGAACCCTTCGTTATAATTACTCTCAGAAACAACTACACAATCAACATCTCCACAATGCTTGGCTTTATACTTCTCAGCCTCAGATTCCGTAGTTAGAAAGTCTTGCGTGACAGGAATGCCGCTATTTTTATCAACAATTAAATACATAATGAAATATCTTCTCTTTTGGTTAGTCTATGGACCTATTATAGTCCATGTGGTGTGGTTCGTCAAACTCTTTTTTCGGTGTAAACGGAACTTGAAAAAATGTGTTGGACATTCTCGCATAAAAGGTTGCTGTGTTTGTGGGCTTTGAAATGCCTATGAATATTTTAGTGCCCACATCTCCGGTGTGACGATTCTTAATGACATAAGGATTTTTAGGGTCTCTGGCATCGACCGCGAATTCTGAAAGTTGTAGAGATGCTAGCCTTATGGCAATTTGGTCAAGAGTGGTAGACTTAGGTATATATATTCTTGACACTAGGCTCTTAGGAATGAAGTAGAGCATACCTCTCGTCTTGCATAACACCAGATCCTCCCTCGAATAACAAATAATACTCATGATAATTCTCCAATAATAACGGCAGTGTTAACATCTTTACCGTCCCACATAAGCGAATATGTAGTTTGATGATCTTCTCGAATCTCAAGGGCATATTCAAGAGTGTCCACAAAACAATCAGAGCAAATTTCATCAACATTGTCTGTGTTTACACAGGCAAACACAAACACCTCATTAAGATTCGTCATAATTTAAATCCCCATTCTTTTTAGCTTCTTTTTTACGGTCGATCTGTGTCGACGGGCGATTGAACTTTTCCATGTTCTTAGCTACAGGGTTAGCACGAGTAGCAAAATCGCGGCTTTGGTTTTTTCGACCACTTCGCTTTCTCATTTTCAATTGTTCCTTTTGGCTAATGAAGTGTCATTCTATCGGGTTGGCAGTAGTTGTCAACCCCTTTTTAAACTTATAATAGGCAACCATCTTCGTCAATTAATGGAGTTACGTTATAAGTAGCCGCAATTCGCATGGCTGTATCTAATGAACGCGTAGTCGCGACTTCTTCGATCATCAACTTATCTTCGTGCCAAACACTAACAACAAAAGTTTTATCTTGACAAACTTGAATTGCGATAGCGCGATTCGCTAACAAGACGAACATACTGTCTTCAATAATCAAACACTCAGAAGGATGAAATTCAAACAATGCTTTTAAAGTCATAATATTTTCTCGCTCTAGTCAGTTAATCAATACAAGTATTATAAATGTTTTCAATACATCCGTCAAGCGTTTTACGAAAAATATTCCTTTATTAGGCGACTCTCTTTCGTTTTACATCTCTTTCATACTGCACCTCTATCTTGAGTAGTCTATAAATCCGGTAACTACAGGCGAGTATAATCGCCAAAGCTATGTACTCGATTACTAATGTTACTGGGTTGAGATTCATCAAACATACTACCTGCACTATAAACAGTAACCAGATGATTACATTTAAAGTTATTGCCTCGTCCATTTTAGCGCGGGCTAATTTTAGTTCTGTTAGGGTTTCACTGTATGCCACGTATATTCTGGGCATTAACAACCTCCGTTAGTCTGTAAGTCTTCCCGTAAATAGTTACTGTCTTCCCTGAAAAAGTGACTTGTCTAAGTGTCATCTCAGCCTTGTGTGCATCTTCGGTGTACTCCACACCTTCCAAATGCCACCTGCCACACCTGTTACTTCCTTCAGGATACTCAATAGCGGGGCCATCTTCTCTGTGTAGCTGACCGTTTATACGCCAATACTTATTGCCATCGCGGTGGACTTTGACTTTATACTCAATATGATCTTTCATTTTACACCTCCGTTAGTCTGTAAGTCTGACCTAGCATAGTTAATGTAAGTGGCTTGTCTATGTGCCATCTTATTATACCCGTCAGCCCATTCACAAGCAGGGCCGTCTTCTCTGTGTCGCTCACCGCCTAGATACCAAAACTTATTACCCCCCGGGTGGACTTTGACTTTATACTCAATAATATCTTTCATTTTGTATCTCCTCGGATTAGTTCTGGGTTTTCGTATATGTTGCCGATTACTTCATACTTATCGACGCCACCAATCCAAAATGGTATTGAGTTACCTGTAGAATGCTTGGCTACATAGCCTTCATTAGTGTACTCAATAAAACAAGGTTTGGGCTTGCCGCAATGCTTAGTTCTTGTACCATCTTCATGTGAATTATAATGGCTAAATTCAGCATCATCAGAAACCTGAATAGTGACCGTAGCCATTACAACATCACCCTCATAAATATCAACACCATTCTTATCTTTGAGTCCTGTGAATTGCATTAGGTAAACAGCATCCGCTTCAATAGGGTAATCATATCCATCTGTAATAACGGAGTTTCCCATATTTAAACATTGTACATTTTGCATTTCTTGCAAAAACTTTACCCAAACTCTAAATCTAATCTCTCTCATATATCACTCTCCTCGTTTAATCTCAACATCAAAGCACATCTTCATAAACCTACTGGCCGCATCATTCGCTATCGCATAATGGTCTAGGCTGTCAGATTCGTGGTTTCTGTTTAGTTCGGCATCTTCTATAGCATCGGAGCACGATATTCGAACGTGGGCAGACAAAGCATCTATACCAAGGTTCTCTATATCGTCAATCAACGCTTGATCCATGTTAAGTGCTTCGCTTATTTCATCATCTTCACTCTCCCTGTTTAATAGTACTGGGTTTTCGTATATGTTGCCAATTACTTCAACATGATTATTCACGTTGTAGGGATATATTGGGAAGCCAGTAGAGTTCCCAGAAACACACAAGCAAGCATTTCCCATCCAAATCTTAACTGTACGATATTCATTCGAACACCTGACAACATCACCCTCATAAATATCAACACCATTCTTATCTTTGATTTCGATGCATTGACGTTTGGCTATTAGTTTGAATCCACTGGGCGCTCCATAATAATTTACATCGCCATTTTCAATCTCGTCGAGTGTGTATCTTAGGTCGATCCAATCGCATGTTTCTTTATGCTGATACATATAGCTAAATTTAATTTCCCGCATCACTTTCTCCTATACGCCTTTCGGCTCTTGATGTCCTACTCTTTTGATATTTACCTACACTGGCACTTCCACCCTTGTTGTGTGGTCTTTTTGACCAATACTCTCGACAACCACCGCCATTAAAGTCCTTTGGATTTTTTTTGGTAGTTCTAGTCATCATTTTTCTCCGAGTTGTTAAAAAACCCTCTCCAATTATCTTCCCTGATAAAATGAATAACATCGTCAATAGCAATGTTATACATATCCTGATCACGACCCCAATATACACCTTCTTCGTCATCGTTTTTTAGCTTCTCTAGTGCGATGCAAATATCGTCTTTTGTGTCACTTACTGCTTCAGAAATAATTTCTAGTACCTTATCAAACGGTACGTTTAAGTGGCTCAAGTCACTCATATCACTCCCCCCCCTTTTTAATTTTATTATAATCGTGAAGTTCTTTAAGGCAGTGCGCTACCACATCCGTTAACTTGTTGGTATTATTACCATTCGCTATGGCCATAACTTCTGCCATGTGAGTTACAAATATCTCTTGTTTAGCTTCAAGCTCGTTTACTTTCTGCCTTTGGTTTCGCACTACGGATGATAGATCGGCTATCATCCGTAGTGTCTCTTCTATCCTGTTAGCCGCTTGGTAGCTAGGCCAGTACGTACCGCTAGAATTGGCACGTAACCATTCGCAAAGCTCTGTGTCATTTTTCATCTATCACTCTCCCTGTTTAGTAGTTCGGGATTTTCGTATATGTTGCCAATTACTTTTATGTTACTGACGCCCCCTAGATACGTTAAGGTATCACCTGACACACCGGCAATTAGCAACGCACCACTGTTAATAAACCAATGTATTCCGTGGACTTCTAATGCCCCCTTGATAGGTAGGGGCTTCTCAGGGTCACGAGTTCCTTTCTGTGCAGTAAGAACAGCACCCTCGTACATCTCAACACCATTAGCATCTTTGAGTCCTGTGTATTGCATTAACGGAAAGTCTTGCTTTACAAAGTCATATGCCCCATCTCCACATACAAATACATCACCACCTGCAAGCTCAAAGTCACAAAACCCACCCTTACCCATATACAACATTTTGTGGCCGTTCCAAGCTCTAAATTTAATCTCTCTCATATCACTCTCCCTTTTTAATTAGTTTAGTTTCTAAGTCATCTAGTGCGCCTTCCCAAACAACAGGAGGAAGACAATCGTGTATGTGTTGAAGGTCGCGAAGCATGCCAAGAGTGCTAGGATCTAAGCTGATACCAGAAGCCTCCAGTGCTGTACTTACCTCCGGCTCCCCCAGTGAATAGCCTTCCAGAGCTTCATCACTATAAGCCGCCTCCGTTATCAGACAACCTACAGCACATTTTAGACCTGACGGGGCATGAAATAAGCACAAGCCTGCGTCATTACACGCTCTCTCACCTTGCGCTAACAAGTGTGTCTTTACTCTGTCGAATATCTCTTTCATCTCAAACTCTCCCTGTTTAGTAGTTCGGGGTTTTCGTATATGTTGCCTACGACCTCGCAAGATAAAATGCTATAAACTCGCTTAGTCATTTTGTTGTAGGGATTCATTCGATAGCTCTGTATGCAAAATTTTGCGGCTTTTTTTGAAAACACAACTTTAGACAAAGGCTTACCTTTGGATCTAACAATATCACCCTCATAAATCTCAACACCATTCTTATCGTGTAGTCCTGTGAATTGCATCGGCTCTGCTTCTCGAATATCATTATCTGTATTAAACCATTGATACCCATATCTCACGGCTTGGCCGTGGTCTATATTTACGCTGTATCTCATTTTGTGGCCGTTCCACGCTCTAAATTTAATTTCTCTCACTTCACTCGCCCTTTTCAATTAGTTCGTCGTATCTTTGCAATGCCTTTTTAGCAGAACAAGAATCATAATAACAAGCGGCAGAAAGAGCAACATCAACAGCATCAGCGGCAACAGCGGCAGCGACAGCGGCGGCACGAACGGCATCAGCAGCCAAATAAGCAACAGCGGCAGCATCAGCATTGGCCTCTAGCTCTTCCTGACTCACTGACTCAGGATCAGCCAGCCATTTCCTTACAAACTCAACGTGTGGGTTCATCGGTCACTCTCCTTGTTTAGTAGTTTTCTATACTTCACTGCCACAAAGACTGCTCCGAAAGCAGACCAATACATCGACGGTAGCGCATTCGATATTGGCTGATTAGACATTAATTGGTAAATTACCATGCCGATAAACAACATACTTAAATCAATTAATATTTTTTTTATCATCTCAACTCTCCCTGTTTAGTGGTTTTTTATAACCTGAATAACATCGTCAATAGCTTTGTTATAGCTATTCTGCTCACGACTCCAAAATACACTTTCTTTGTCATCGTTTTTTAGCTTCTCTAGAGCTATGAAAATATCGTCTAGTTTTGACACTAGGACTAACAACTCTTCTATCCTGTTAGCCGCTTGTGCGCTTGGGCGATAAATACCGCTAGAATTATCGCGTAACCATTTGCAAAGTTCTACATCATCTTTCATCATCATGACTCTCCCGAGTTCCTAGCTTCTTGCTGTAAACTATCTAATAACATGCTCAACTCCATGCCAGAATCAGTTAAAGACATCTGCCTTTGCATATCTTTACGCTTTGCGGCGCTGTACCAAGCATCTGCTAGGTTGCTCATTTGCGAAGTGATTACAGCTTCGATATGTTCAATTGATAATTTTTTCATAATAATTTTCTCAAATTGGCTAATTGAAGTAACATTCTATCATATAGGAATTCTCATTGTCAAGCTTTTTTTTTAGCTCGGGTTGAGTAATTTCCAATACTCTCTAGCGTCGGCTACAGACTCAAAGTAGTGAAGAAAACATTCAACAAAGTCTACCTGGTCCATCCACTCTGCGGTAACTTCGATGAATGTAGCAGTATCTAATTCGGGCATGTCAATCTCGCTCTGGTTAATGAAGTGCTATTATATCGTATCGACGGTGGTTGTCAACACTTTTTTAAAATCATTTAGTGGGACTTACAATGTCTAACATAAGTTCCCATCACTTCGCTCAAACGACGGCATTCTTTCTGAAAAGCTTTACCGTGACCACCGTCAGGAAAGTTAGCTACATGAGCAACTTCATGCACTAGATAGCCTAACTTAACATCGTAATCACGCTTAGACAAACGATTGTCAAGTACAATCTTTCTCCGTCCACTATTGTATAAGTAGGCTTCAGCGAATGCAGGCTTAACTTTATCGTACTCTACTTCGACTTGCTCACAATTCATAACGTCTGCATGTATGCAAATTGACATAAACATAGCGAATAATTCTGACACAATTTAACCCTCTCTGGTAAATAACACGAGCATCTTTGCTCAACTAGACTAGTATTATATCGTATTGGAAGTTATTGTCAACAGAAACGAGTGACCCAATCAAAAGACTGGGTCACTGTAGAGGAGTGTGTTTGAGAGTAGAGTTAATATCTACTCAATAATACCTTCATGTTATCCGTAATTGTGGGATATATAAAGCGGATGCAGTTGTCTATGTCCACACACACTTCACGACTGACATCATACCTCGTGTTTACGTGTGGAAAATGATCTTCATACCATAAAATAGGCGCATCAGGAGTTTGAACGAGATAGTTGGTTAATCCCAATACACCATCTAGAAGTGTCATGATATTATAGTGTAGCCAATTAGCCTTAGCCTCTTCTGGCACCTTGAGACCATCTTGACATTTTAGTTTAGGAACATAAGACGCGAAACTAAGTACGGCTTTTCGCAAGTCCTTTCTAAGAATAATTAAGTCTGCTCTTGGCGCCATATACTCAAAGCCGGGACCATTGACTAGACAAATTGATTGAACATCACCCTTTAACGCTTTACAATAGGTATAACTAGACAATGGTGGATTGAAATTAGTCTCGTGAATAATGCCTTTGTTCATACGAGTAGTCGCCTGAGTATTTCGAGAATTTAATTCACCGATAAACTCTATGCCTGCTCTCTTCGCCATGTCCATGCATATTCTAGTTGCGCCTGATCTAGGCTGAGCCACTACTATCATGTTTTAGGATCTCCTCGTTATAAGTAATTTCGAACACTTTTCTGTAGACTTCCTCAATTGCTTCAGGCAATTGAATGTCTATTTCCTGCTGTATCTTAGTTTCGAGCGTTTCAAGAAACAAAGCAACTTTCTTATCCTTAATGATATTTGACATACCACTCGTAAAATCTTTTGATGCCTGTGGCTATATCTGTGGATGGAGAATAACCTAATGCTTCGAGCTTTGATGTATCGGACCATGTTTCAAGAGCATCAGCTGGATGAGGTGGCGACAACTTGACAATAGCCTTTACACGACAATTCTTTTCGATCTCTTCAATGAAGTCCATTATAGGAACTTGTCGACCTCTTCCTATATTATAAATCTCACCACTCTCTGTAGGATTAATCATCACGCAGAGTATACCGTCTATTATATCATCGACGAAGGTGAAATCTCGTTTCATGTTTCCGTAATTATACACCTCAATCTCTTCGCCCGCAAGTATCTTTTTAGTAAAATCGAATAGAGCCATGTCGGGTCTACCCCATGGTCCGTAGACTGTGAAGAATCTTAGACCGGTATTATTCAACCCTGACATCTTGAACATACATTCGTTTGCGTACTTTGTATACGAGTACGGGTTCAATTGGTGAGCCTGAACATTGTCTTCTTTCCACGGCAGTTCTTTGGTGCTACTATAAACGCTAGACGTAGAAGCATAGATCACTCGACAATCAGGAACAATCGCCTTAGTCTGCTCGATAAGAGTTTGAGTACCATCGATATTACTACTATGATAATCTCTTTCCTTTCCGTACGAATCTCTCACCCCCGCCAAAGCTCCCAGATGAAATATAAACGTGGGTTGCATAGTCGTGATCATGACTTTCATTGCGTATTCGTCGCGAAGATCACAATCCAATACGTTCAGCTTCATAACTCGGACTCTTTCACGCTTTACACTAGCATCATATAAGTGACTATTAAAGTTGTCAATTCCAACAGCGTTATGTCCTTGTTCGGTCAAACGCCTCAGCAATTGTGATCCAATGAATCCCGCACCACCGGTAACAAGGATTCTCTGAGGACCAAGCTTCTTCCTACTTTTAATTGCATTGCCAATTTCTTTGGCTATAGTTTTTAAATGATCAAACTCTATCATGGTTTTATGCTCAAACCCCTTAATTCATTGCCTTGTTCTACTAGCGCATTCTCTAGAAACTCGATCCTTAGAGCCGCTTCAAAGCAAATCATCGGTATGCAATCTTGATTTTGATAATAGAGGCTTTCATCGACCCGCTTTATTCCACGTAGTCTATCAAGTAATGTTTGTTTCATTTTATTCTCCTAGTCTTCTCTTTTTCCATTACCCCAATCAATAACTACTGGGAATCTCGGTATGCTGTCTGGCGTTGGCGTGAAGTATCGTAACGTACACCAATCAGGCGTTTCTTTGTTCTGATACATGCTACTTAGCGTGGCTTGATTGCCTCTTACACCAGCACCGAACTCTACACCATTTTCTGTTACCAGTACAAATCGTTTGATGTGACCTGACCAGTTTCCGTTGCCCTCTTCTACTCGACACACTGGGTATTCAGCAGTTAAAAATTCTTTACGCTTGATAAGTGATTTCGAACGCTTGCTCTTCTCGTAACCGAGATTAGTTCTAATCATTTGACCTTCATAGCCATCCTCAAGATATCTACTGTATATTGTATCGAGCGTATCTTTATCAGAGACATCAACCGTAGTGACTAATCTCACTGCCTTTGACTGCGGTACTTCACTATTGAGCCAAAGGTTTCTATCTTCAAACGCTAAGTCAGCATCGACCTTATCGTAAACGTGGTATTGAACTAACTCCACAGTCTCTTCAAGATCATTGGAGGTGGGCTTTGTCTTACGAACAAGCGATGTGATCTTGTTAAAGTTATCTCGCAGGCAATGGTTGTAAAGTTCACCGTCAAGAATTGCATCAGGATACTTCTCGAATAGAGGTTTCAACTCTTCGCTAATATGTGGAATACTAACTATCAATTTACCCGAGCGTGACCACAATCCATCTTTACGAGCGATACAACGAATACCGTCTAGTTTAGGTTGAGAGAAGTATTGACCAGTTGCCCAATCGTACAATGCAAACTCGTGTTTTGACGCTAACATCGGCTTGATCTTGTCGTACTTATCAATGTCGTTGCGATCTTTAAAATATTCCCCTTCAGCCTTCAACTCATAGCTGGCGAACATTTCGCTAATAGCTTGACCTTTCTGATCAGTCTCGTTAATTTTACCGACGTTCTTACATTCTACAGACTTCCATCCAGAGCGCACTAATTTGCCACCTTCGATGCCGCTAACGGTTCGCCATAAATAGCGACCATTGGTCGACTGAAATTCTGCTTGCCAAGTTCGCGTCTTGCCTTTCGAGTCTTTTTTATAGAGTATAGGAGTCGCTTCTCCTGTCGCTTCTCCTCGAGCCGTATCATCTCTCATTCTGTCACCTCTCTTAGTGTTGTTAGTTCATTTATAGTTAAGGCATTACCCACAGCATAGACTTCTAAATCAGCGACAGGCCACTCATAACCATTATAGCCTTTAGCTTTAAGTAGGCGTATAAGTTCCTTTTGACTATCGCAGTATCTAACGTCTTGACCATCGTAAGAATTATCTTGAATTATAATATAGCTCATGCTGTTACCTCGGGCTGTTTAAATTTCGACTTGGTCATATCTGTCTCCTCCAGTGAGGCGTACGGAATGTTCGCCAGATGCTCGTGTTATTTACCAAGGTGGGTTAAAAATATGTGAATATCTTCTATCATCCATATCAGCTTGGGACTCTAGCTGTAATTTCTTTAAAGCTGTCTCAAGCCTTAAGCACTCTCTGCCTGCACATTGAAGCGTTAATAGGGTTTCTTCCTGCAGATTGGCTATAGCTTCTTGGGTGTCTATAATCGCCGAAGCTATGGACTGTATAGTATCTATTGCGGCGTCTAAATTTTCCATGCTGTTACCTTTATTTTGTTTCATTAAGTTTACACTGTTTCATTAAGTGTACGTAAATTCATCGCTTCAAATTCATAGCTTCGATCAGCGCGTTCGTTTCTAAGTCAAACTGTAAAAGAAACTTAGGATCATACTCTGCTATCGAACCTCTGTTATGATTAATATCACATATTTTGATTAGTTTAACATAAGCGGGAGCATTACGCAAGCGATCTCTTGTTAAGGCTTTTCTCGTTACTCTGTTACCCACAAACTTATCTGGGTCTGATAAGTACCAAACACCTCTTGCGATTTCATCACCAAATTCTTCTTGAATGTATTCGATGTTCGCGGCAGTATCTTCGACCGTATCATGTAACACCGCAATAGTTTTAACGATATCGATAAATTCGTCGAGCGGCATTTTAGAATACACGGACATATCACTATATAACCAAGAACGAGATTCATAGAATATATGCCGTATAACAGCTTCAGCATTTTCAGCGACCCTTCTCGGGTGGGCGATATAGGCTTCACCAGTATATTTTCTAACGTGATCGATGTGCAAGGCTTCCGCAATCAAAGACGCTCTTTCATAAACAGACATAAATAGTTCCTTTATCAATGAAGTGCCATTATAAAACATGGTGCGACCAATAGCAAGTACTGATCGCACCTTTGTGGGTTATGCCATCTCTACAGCCAGGTTGACAGCGTTCGTTTTCTTTGACTGATTCGCTCCGAACCATGCTGAAGTCATTCGAGCATCCGCTGTTCGACCAAGTAAGTGATCAGTGGTGTAAGTAACAGCGTTAAGAGCTTGCCACCAAGAACCACGTGCATAGTCTGCTCCGGGCTGTGTGTTTAGTTGATCGAACGCAAGTTTAGCAGTTCTTGAAAGATCAGCGTAGGCTCTGGCATCACGTTTTTGTGAGTTGGCGACAGGAAAGACTTCATTGAAATATGTAATCAAATCATCAAAGCTTGCGGTCTTATGGGCTAAGTGTTGAGCCATATCTTTGTATAGCGAAAACTTCTCGTGCGCAATTCCCATCTGATCTTTAACCATATCAGGGTTAAACTTGTTTCGGTGATTCAGATTAACAGTGTTCTTAGAGCTAGTACTAAGCGAAAAGCTTAAGGTGTTGTTACAGACAACCCTAATAGGGGTGAATCGTACATTGATCGCTTTACCGTATTGGTGTGGATTAGATAGTAATAAGTAAGAATCAATCTTATCGTCGCCAAGTACATCAAACGACTCGTTCACTTTAGCAAGAACCCATGTAATCTGACCATCTTTAAGTGAGCCAGCCGTGTGCATTTCCATATCACCAGCGGCACAATACTCAGCGAAAAAATCAAACGCTTCATGGTTTTGAACAGGATTCCAACCCTTTCCTACATTAGTAAGTACTGCGTTGGTGTCTGTTCGAATGAGTGCTTCTTGACCTGTAGCGATTGATTCGCCATTGACATCAATGAAGCAAGGGTGTTTCTCGACTCCCCAATCTAGTCCGGCTTCTACCATCATTTCACGAGGTGCTAGATCAGTGTTTACTCGTGTACCTAGACCATGCCATGGAGTATCTCCTGCATAAGCCATCATAGCTTTACCGTTAACAATTTCTAATTCATGTGACATAATATAATACCTTCTCAATTAAGTAAGATGTTATTATAACGGGTCAGTCAACTATTGTCAAGACTTTATTTGTTTTAATTACATATTCCTCTTTTTTCTCTTTCGAGGTATCTGAAAGAGAAGATATATTGTAAACGCGGTAGACAAAACTACCTGCTCTGCGCCTAGAACTACACCGCTATATCTTAGCGTGATACTAAGCATGATATAGCAAACCATAAATGCTATAGTAAATCCTTTCAAATTCATTATATAATATCCTTATTTTTTTAATTGTAATTGGTAGCCAATACTACAATAAGTTAAAATAAATGCCCGTAATAACAATCCATCAAAACTAGCAGGCTCTTGATTAAAATGTAATACGAGAATGTAATCCGCAAACATCACAAAATGGTACATAAAAATAAACACCCACAGTTTCATTCGCTTATTCATTCGCTTATCTCCTCTATCGGTAAAACCTTACAACTTCTATTGTTATTGTATGCTAGCCAGTAACCTTGATCGGTTTGCCGATAAAGCGTTCCGTCAATACACCTTTTTTGTGCGGGTTCTATGTTTGCAACAGAATAAAGAACGCTTATAAAGATGCCGAGTACACCTATAAGCATTACTGTTTCCCAAAATGACTCTGAGTTCACACTTGTTCTCCTGTATTTGTTCATTCGCTTGTTTCCTCTAGGTCTAGTTCAAGTTGGTCGTCAAAATATGGGCTTGCTAGGAATTTGTCTTTCTCCTCGTTCAACTGCAAGCACTTAGCTTCAGCCAACTCTTTTGTCCCATACTTTTGTATTATTATAGAATCCAAAATATAACTAGAGGCATTGCTCTCCTCAAGCCAATGAACGCGCCATGCGTTTCTACTCGCGCTAAACCGGGCAATGTATCTCATTTGCTTGCCTCCCTTGTTATCGCCTTGCCGTCCTGTCTCACAAGTTTATTTTGCGCTCGTTTTCTACTACGCAAGTGTTTCCACCATTCAACCGTTTTGACTGCACCTCGTCGTATGCTTGAACTACTCATTTGCTTGCTTCCTTTTAATGTTGCTTTACTACTTTAATTGGCCTCGCATCGCCGTTCTCAGGCGCCTTGATTTGTAAGACAGGTTTACTAAGTTTGTATTAACGATCAACTGGTTAGGAATACGCTTCATACTTATTAGAGCGATTCTGTTTCAAGTTCGTCAAGCGACCAAGCACGACTACTATCTTCACGTTCTACTCCACCCTTAGCATTTACCAGAGAGATCAAACCTCAAGGGGTCATGCGAGTTAAATTGTCCCAGTTACTAGACTTTGGGGTCGCTCTTAGGTGGCGACAGGCTACGTTTTGATGTTAGCAGTAATCAATACAGTGCTGTGGGTATAAGACACACGGATGTATTGTTACAGAGACCTCACCTTTCCTCGACATCACGCGAGAAATACGTTGTTGTTACTCAAGTCCGTAATCGTCATCTTTCATGTTTATCTCCTTTTAGTGGTCGCTCGTATATTGCGACAGGCTACGCTTCTCGTAATAAGTTTCTAATTCGTCCTTAACAGCTGACCTTAAATCCTCTAGCTCTTTCTCTTTATCCAGATACATTTTTAGCGTAGGTAGTTCTTGAAGTATCACCTTTTGCTCTCTTTCCCATCCACTCCACCTATCAAGTCCTTTATAACTAAAGAAATAACCTATTGCGTTCAGTGTTTCGTTACTTAGCTTCATCACTCTTCACTCCTTCATCATCATTTATTTTTCTATAGTATACTATAACTTCTTTCAATTGGTCAATATATCTTTTTATTTCTTGCATATTATATGCCATCAACTCATAATCGCCAATTGACATTGCGGTGAACACTAGAACGTCATTTCGCTTCTCGAAGTCTTCGATGAATTCATCGAGGTTCACCCTGCTCACCACGTGAAAATAAGGTTCTTTAAGATTAATGGCTCGTGGTAATACCGGATGCACAATAGGAACTTTCACTTCTATTGTTCGTACCTCTACGATAGGAGCATCTTTCTTGCCCCATAGACTACAACCACTAATCGTTAAGAGCGTCAATAATAGAACTACTCGCTTCAATTGAATCGAATACATCTTTAGTACCTTTGTTAAATAAGGGTTCAATGCGACCAGGTTTAGCCGCGGCTAGTTGAGATAGTTTATGTCGACGAAAAATATCGAGGTATAAATCTTTCTCGGCTTCTATTTCAGAATTACGTCGAGTCTGCACTTGTAACGCTTCACTAGTTTTCGCTAGGTTGTCTTCGAGCTTACTGATAGTTATAACCTGTTCAGCTTCTCGAACAGCCTGTGCGCTTATAAGATTTTTAGCTTCAGCGTAATCCTCTTGTAAAGGCTTATACTGAAAGGTGTAGTGTAGCCACTGACCCAAACATAGTGTCACTATCATTCCTACAAGAGTCTTAGCAATCATACTTTACCTCCTTCGATAAAGCTACCATTTTCTTTTATGTGAGCAATCTCATTCTTGGTCAGATCACGGAACTTTCGCTTGGTAGAAGACCATTGCTTCTTTGATTTCTTGTAACGGATCTCTTTACCACCGAGAGGTATATAACCGACTAGTTGCTCTCCCTCAGTGATATATATGTGATTGAGAATTTTTAACGTGCCCCAATCTGTAGTTTCCTGTCTATAGCGTTCTGACATTATCATGCTCCATAGGATAACATAAACGTAACTACGCTCACAGAAGAACATAAACCAAACATTGGAAGAGATAAGTCCCACTCTTGTTGATGCTCCCTTCCAGAGGCGATGAACGTCATCGCCATGCCGAGACCGCAAGAGACTCCAGTAGCCATAAAAAAACCTAAAGTCATTGCTTCGTATAAATTCATTTTTTCACCCTTGTTAATATTCCGTCATATAGTGTATAGACGAAGTGGTTAGTTATCAGAGAGTATCCAGTAAATTCAACTACACTCTCGCTTGTTTTGTCTTCGGCGATTCGCTTCTTTAATGAAGTCAAATCATTCCAACTCTTTAGCGTATAATCAGTCATAACTATTTCCTGTCGAGTTAATAAGATATGATTGTACATTAGTGGAGCTTTGGTGTCAAGCACCACGAGTGACCGGACTAAAAGAAATGGTCACGCGCGGTGTTGATAGTTAGGAGAATAGCTGGTCGTATAGTGTTTCGACTTCTTCGTAATCGCTCTTAACATCATTCATAGACTGCTTATGGTAAATGGTTGCGATCTTTCGTAGGTGCTTTTTGTCGATACCAGTGTCTTCGAAAGTAACTTCGATGATATCTTTTTGCAAATCTTTTTCTGCATCAGTTCGGAGCATAGAATCAGACAGTTCCTTAATGGCACCTTTGATCTTCTGCTTGTCTGCGGGACTACTAATCATAAACTTTTCCTTTGGTAATGTTACATTCAATGCTTAACAACATGTTAAGACTTTTTTATTGCCAGGTTTTAAGCAATTCTGATTCCAACGCATAGGCTTCTACTTCCCATGGTGGTCTTGATTCTTTCTTGTACCTTTTCGCAGGTTCACCATGCCATTCTAAGTAACCATTGTCAGTAGATAACTCGCCAAGAAGGTACTGCTTGACATGAACCATTTCATGGGCGAGTGTCAACATTCGATCTACAATGCTACAATTCTTGGTAGTGATTGTGATATTCATCTCGTCACTATCGCCCCAAGTGTGCCCCATATCGGTAGTGGAGTCGAGTGCTTCGTTAGTAATATTAATATTAACTTCTACATCAGGAATGCATTCAATGCCGAGCTTCTTCATCAAGTGATCGACATAAGATACCATTATAATCGAATTGTATGTAGGATCACCTCCTTCAATAAAATATATCACACCTAGAATACCATCATAAAACATGCACCGATATAACCAAAAGTCATTGCAATTGCATCTCTGTTAATTATGAATATCATAGGCGACTCCATGGTCGGTAGGAGTACATTATAATGATATTCTAGGCTCATGTCAACCAATTTCATTTGTGGGCGATGCCGTTCTGATAATGTCTGTAGCCTTTTGGCTGTAGCCTGTCTAAGTCATTATTCATTCTAAGCGCCTTCTCATTCAGCGCATTCTCATTCAGAGACATAATCGGTCGCTCAATAGTGACAACAATGTCACAGGCTAAGAGAAAATTTAGCCCCGAACCTTTTGAGGCTAGATAAGGAGTTTCATAATACACTTCCTTGATACCCGACTGCGCGATCAACTTGGCACATTCTATACATGGTGCGTGAGTACAATATAGTGTTGCGCCTTCGCACGACTCAGAACTACGTGCTACTTTAGTTATTGCATTAGCTTCGGCATGAAGAACTTCGGGCTTTGTTACTAGATTACCTTCTCTTGTCAATGGCTCCTCACATTCGTTGCTCCACCCACTTGGCGTACCATTATATCCAATTGATATGACGCGATTGTCTTTAACGATAATACAACCAACTTTCAACTTCTTTGCTGTACTAAGTTGTGCATACGCATTGGCGACCTTCATGTGGGCTTTATTTACTAAATCGCTGTTTGCCATTGACCCGTTTCCTTTCTGTATGATAGCTCGTTTTTAAACGCTTCTTTAAACGAAGCCACTGGATTTTGAAGTTCTAGAATAGTTTCAATGTGATCAGTATCCATATCTTTAAGGGTAAGATACGTCAGAGGCATGTCTCCGGTAACACCATATGTTCCCCATTCTAATGCATTTCGAACTCTATCATGACCATCCATAAGCGATACAGACAAATCTACTTGGTCGTCCCACGCGGATCTTCGAAGATATGATTGTCCACCGTCGATGATATATTCTTTGCCATTCGCGTCTTCATATGATTTAAAATCATGTCGATGTCTGGACTCCAGAATCGTTCCGTCAGGTGTTTTCATCGCATTACGAATAATTCCTATCATTAGATATGTACCTCTCCTGTTTTACTAACATATTCTAGAGTCCTTCGAAGTATATACGCCATCTCTTTAAATTGAGGAGTATCCTCGTCGTATAGTTCTCCGTTCGCATTAATGTAAATGCCCATATCATCAAGATCCTCAATGAGCATTTTTAAATGCCTTCGCATTGCTGTTTCATTATCATATTCTTCTTTATATGATGAAGTCGCAAAGGGTGCATCATTCATCGCAAATAACCTTGATAGCACTTTGATCAACTACAGCCATCTTAACACCTTTATATTCAAAGGGCATCGCTTCTTTCCAATCAAGGTAGACTTTCAGACCTGGAACTAGATTAGATACATCAGGACCTACTGCGACCACGATACCGGGCTTGTTGCCAGTTGATACATCACCTGATAGAATGATACCACCTGATGATTGGTTTTGAACCTCGGTCTCTTTTAATACAACATTATAATCCGTTACAAACATACCATTTTCGCTTTTCATATCGTTTCCTTTTTATTTTCTATAAGTATCATTAAAGTTTAATACGGCGTCGAGGAAGTTATTCTCTACACCCAGATCAGTCGACATCCATGACATCGCTGATACATCTTTTGGGAAACAATGTCCCCCAAATCCTTTCTTACCGTCTGGTCCTGGTACTTGAGTATGCGACTTACTGACTCTAGGATCTAAACATAGACCATCGATAATAATGTCATAGTCAGGATCGCCCATAGAGGGCATATGATCAACTATGTCTTTCATGTGGTTGAAGAATGTGGTCTTAGCGGCTAAATAGCAATTAAGAAAATACTTAGTAAAAGAAGCCTGTACCGCAGTCATGTACCGAACATCTTTAATGTTGGGTTGGACTAAACGAAACAACTCGTCCCACCAACGCATCTCACCACCACCGTATATTGCAAAGGTCGCGTTTTTAAAATCAGTGACGTAATCATTACCTGTCGTGCCGCGAATATATTCTGGACTATATGTAATCTTACATTCAACACCATCTAGCATATAAGGTTTTGCAAAGAAGTCGGGGGTGATGGTTGACTTGAGTAAATACCTTGGCTTTGTTCCATACTTTTCGATAACTTCTTCTACAAAACTGGTATCACAACTATTATTATGCACGTTCGCCGGCGTGGCTACACATATGATTACCGCATCAAGATCATTCAAGTCAGAGGGTTGAGTCGATCTATAATCTGGATTGTCATGATATGGATCGTCAATGAGAATGTTCGCGACCGGTCGCAAGGCTTCGCCTACGCATTGACCCACCGCACCCCATCCCGCTACTACTATATTCTGCTTTCTCATACACCATTCTCCAATATTTTATCAATAATCTTTGCACCCTCAATATCTATATAATCGCAAAGTCGAGTTAATTGTTTAATCAGAAAATAGAATGCGTCCCACGTGATTAAGATCGGGAATATTAATATTATTTTAGCTCGTCTAGACATAAGTTACACATCACTTTCAAGGTATCGTGACATGAAATGCTCGCAGCCGAAAGACTTAGGCGTGAATAGTCCAGTCACTGGATTAATATATTCGCAATTTAATACAATCTCACCCTCAGCATTATATGCGGGTCGAACCTCAGGAATTTCAACTAAACCAGGTATTACCT
>Ga0307998_1000603_pt1 | contig 20354 bp, 16 predicted proteins | sample Davwhametageno37_FD_203147 | JGI IMG/M metagenome (GOLD analysis project Ga0307998, IMG submission 203147) | Marine microbial communities from Davis Island wharf, Antarctic Ocean - #37 | ecosystem: Environmental > Aquatic > Marine > Unclassified | place: Antarctic Ocean: Davis Island wharf... | reverse complement strand
TATATCGAATTGCGCAAGAGGCAATTAGCAATGCTTTAAAGTATTCAGAATCAACAAATATTTCGGTTCAATTATTATTGTTTGAGGAAATCCTTACGCTGTCAATAGAGGATAATGGGAAGGGCTTTGACAAACAACAGGTCTTAGAAAGTAAAAGCTTTGGATTGCATAGTATCCTGAATCGCAGTGAACTTATTGGTGCCGCTGTCAGTATAGACAGTAAAATTAAGGAAGGAACAGTAATTTCTGTGGAAATCAAAAAACAACGATTGGGTTGAAAAAGCTAAGTCTCTATATAGCTGATGACCACGCCATTTTGAGAGAGAGTTTGCAAAACTCTTTGCTTAACCACCCTAGCATTCGATCAATTGAAACTTTTGAAAATGGAGAACAATTGCTTGAGGCCATTAAATCGAAATTACCGGAAATGGTTCTTTTAGATATCAATATGCCAAAAATGGATGGCTTAACAGCATGCAAAACAATCAAAACATTATACCCTACGATAAGAGTAGTATTTCTTTCAATGCATAATAGTCCGCAATATTTATTTAAGGCTAAAGCCGTTAACTGTGCTGGTTACATAATCAAGACTTCTGGTTTAGAGGAAATATATAAAGGCATTTACGAAATTCAAGCAGGAGCAAAATACTTTTCGCCTATGGTAGTAGAGACTTTGCTTTCAAATGAGGAAATTGACAAGAGCAAAAAAGCCAATTTAACGGAACGAGAACATGAGGTTTTAAAACTGATTCTAGACGAATTTTCAAATAAAGAAATAGCCGAAAAACTGTACATCAGTCTCAGGACTGTCGATGCTCACAAAAGAAATTTATTGGCAAAGACTAACTCTCGAAATATGACCAGCTTAATAAAATATGCATTAACAAAGCAGCTGATCTAGTAAGTAATTTACCTATTGAAAAATAGGTAATTCACCAATTTCATTTCAATGTATATACATCTATTATTGGGTTATGGAATTAGAGCAGCAAACCTTTTCGATATTAGGCTATAACGCAATTATTAATGAGGCGCTTTTAGACCTTTTCCCAATTGATTCTCACACCCAAAGTAGCCTGCTCAATTCAGATAATTCCATTGATACTGACCTCCAAAAAATAATTCAACTATCAGAGCTAGTTTTCCTTGAATTATCGGATGTTATTGACTCCAACTTAGGTATTATTGAAAAACTGCTGAACATAAATCCAGACCTTAATATTATAGGATTGAATGAATACACTCAAAAAAGTTATTCAAATCGAATTATAGAATTAGGAGGAAAAGGATATCTTCCGATTCACTGTTTTCCTGTAGAATTTCAAACAGCAATAGAAACAGTTCTAAAGGGTGGGGTATTCGAATCTCGATTTATTCAAAAGTTTACAGCATAATACCAAAACAATCTATTTTTTAGTATTCTTTAAAAACCTTATAGCGATTCTGCTTGGAGGCATATATCTGCAGCTGAATGAACTAGGTGGCAGCCATTATTCAGAAGAAAATAAAAAGAATCACCCTCACTAGAATTAAGTCCCCCAATTGCAGGTCACTTTAGTGTAAAATCTATAAAACCGATGAAATCAAACAATTTACAGGAAATACTTAAAACTCTTAAAGTTATTAGTCAAAGTAGTATCGCTGCAGAGGTTTTCATAGTTTTACCTTCTTAAAATCTAAACTATGCACCGTCTTATAATTCTCTTCTCAGCAGGTCTTTTTTTATCGTTTAACTCAATTGCACAAAAAAAGGAATTCACCCTTTCTGATGCCGTTATTGGAGGTTATTCCAAATTTCGACCTGAGACTAAATCCCAACTTGGATGGTTGCCAAATGAGAATTCTGTATCCTGGATTAATTTAGATACTAGCAATGTTCGATTGGTAAAAAGAAGTGTAGATGCTAAAGAAGAAATTACGCTCGTTACGCTTAAGGAGCTCAAAAATTATGAGGAACTAAAAGGACTGAGTCGATTTCCTAGAATATCTTGGATTACAAATTCCCAATTTAGATTTCAGCTAAAAGAGAAACAATTCCTTTTTGATATTGAGAAAAAAGAGCTTGACAATATAGGGACACTTCCTATTGAGGCAGCCAATATTGATATCTCTTCAAAGAATTCAATGATCGCCTATACTTACGAGAACAGCCTTATAGTAGACGAAATTCAAATTGGAGTTCCTGAAAATTCTGATATCGTTTTTGGGCAATCCGTTCACAGATTTGAATTTGGCATTTCCAAAGGTACTTTTTGGTCAAATAATGGAAGCTTATTGGCCTACTATAAAAAGGACGAGTCAATGGTCACTAACTATCCTCTGGCAAATTATACCACAAAGCCGGCAGAATCAAATATCATAAAATATCCAATGGCTGGCATGCCCAGCCACCAAGTGACGGTAGGTGTTTGGAATTCAGATACTAAAAAGTCAATTTGGATAAAAACTGCAGGCCCAAAAGATCAGTACCTAACCAATATTGCATGGAGCCCAGACGATAAAGCCATTTACATCGCGATTCTAAACCGTGATCAGAATGAAATGAAACTCAACCAATATGATCCACTTACTGGAGAGTTTGTTAAAACTCTTTTTACAGAAAAACACGACAAGTATGTTCAACCCTTGCATTCAATGGAATTTATTGGATCAAACGGAGCAAACTTTATTTGGCAAAGTGAAAGAGATGGGTACAACAATCTATACCTGTACACCAATAAAGGCAAAATGATTAAGCAGCTTACTGCGCATAAAGCCCCAATTACAAGTGTTATACAAGTGCAAGGTGATAACAGCATTACTTATGTGGTCGCTGATAATAATGGATTGGATAGAATTGGTTATCAACTGAACCTTGCTACTGGAAAAACTGAAATAATAACTCCAGAAAGTGGCGTGCATTCACTTCGAATGAGCATGGATGGAAATTATTACATCGACACCTACTCTAGCCTTTCTACTCGAAGAAACACCAACGTCCACAACCTAAGGGGCAAAAAAATCTTGTCCTTTATTGAAAACAAAAACCCTTACGAAGATTATAACGTTCGACTACCTGAATTAGGTACTATTAAAACAAGTGAAGGCACTATTTTGAATACCAGAATGTTCAAACCGGTGGATTTCGATCCTTCTAAAAAGTACAAGGCATTACTCTATGTTTATAATGGACCAGGGGTTCAACTCATTACCAATAGCTGGATGGCTGGCGGATCTCCTTGGATGGCGTACCAGGCAAACAAAGGGTTCATAGTTTATACCGTTGATGGAAGAGGATCAGAAAATCGAGGTCGTGATTTTGAACAAAAAATATTTAGAAATCTTGGTGAGTTTGAGGTGGTTGATCAGCTTTCTGCAGCTGAATATTTAATAAACTTAGATTATGTCGACCGCAACAAAATGGCCGTTCATGGTTGGAGTTACGGTGGGTTTATGACCACTTCGCTAATGCTTAAAGCTCCTGGTATTTTTCAAGTTGGCGTAGCTGGTGGACCTGTAATTGACTGGAAATATTATGAAATAATGTATACCGAAAGGTATATGGATACGCCTGAACAAAATCCAACGGGATATGCCAAAGCTTCATTACTAGACAAAGTTCAAAACCTAAAAGGTGATTTATTGCTTATTCATGGAGCTGATGACGATGTGGTTGTTCCTCAAAACAGTTTGGATTTATTGAAGCATTCGGTTGATAAAGGGATACAACTTGACTTCTTCATATATCCTGGCCACAAACACAATGTGCGTGGCAAAGACCGAGTTCACCTAATGAAAAAGGTCCTTACTTATATCGACGAAAAACTGGAATAAACACTTAATAATTGCCATTGCGTAACTAAGAATAAGTGTATTTCAATTTGACTGAATTGCTTCTTTATCCTTCTAAATAAATACTTTTTATGCCAGAAAAAGATGTAGACTACAAAAGTATAATTGAAAAATTTTACACTTCATTTGCACAGTTAGATGCAAAGGGAATGGCTAGTTGTTATCATGAGAATATTCACTTCTTAGATCCTGCGTTTGGAAATCTTCGTGGGGAAGAAGCTTCCAAAATGTGGGAAATGCTTATTAAAAGATCGAAAGGAAATTTAGCGGTAACATTTTCTGATGTATGGGCTGAAGATGGATACGGTGGAGCCAGTTGGACTGCAGAGTATAAGTATGAAAATCGACCGGTAATCAACCAAGTAAAGGCGCACTTTAAATTTTCTGAAGGAAAAATAATTGAACACAATGACGTTTTTAATGTTTGGATTTGGAGTCGACAAGCACTTGGGCCAATGGGTTGGTTGCTCGGATGGACTGGATTTGTAGCGAATGGCATACGCAAAAAATCAAGAAAATTATTGGAAGATTTCATTCAACAATAGCGCTTGTTTTAATTTTAAAGATTGGATATTTTCTTTGGCTATACACAACTTATTACTATACCTAAATGATTAGATATAAACACTTTACACCAAATTTAATTGTTGTTTTAATCATAGTTGCATTGACAATTGGATGTAAGAAAGATGAACCTAATCCCCTGCCTACCTCACCAGACGAAACTACGCTACCAAGCCCCATGACTGGCGCTGTGCATGCCAATCAAAACGTAGGTGCCAGTGCGTTTGAACTTTTATCAAATACCAAGTACCCGAACTTAATTGTGGAGGTTTCTTACATGAACGGATATAAACCTACTCAAAGAACCCTTGATAAACTCAAATTGTTTTTAGAAGCCCGACTCAACAAAACTTCTATCGACATTCAAGCAAAGCAAATTCCCGCCTCCGGAAATGACAGTTATACTCTTGAGCAGCTTAGGGCGGAAGACACAACACATCGTTCCCTTTTTACAGAGGATAAAACCATCACAACACATTTAATGATTGTAGATGGTTTTTATGACGAAGGAGAATCGGTGCTGGGAATTGCCTACCGAAATACTTCCATGGTATTGTTTGGCAAGGCCATCCAAAAATATTCTGGAGGATTAGGACAACCGTCTAGACCTCTACTAGAATCCTCTGTTACGTTACATGAGTTTGGACATATTCTAGGTCTTGTAAATGTTGGTACCGATATGCAGGCAGAACATCAAGACGAAGCGCATGGAAAACATTGTGACAACGAAACTTGTTTGATGTATTGGACTGCTGAAAATGGAGACGCAATTAGTTCCTTGTTGGGAAGTGGGACTGTTCCATTGCTGGATCAGAATTGTGTGAATGATTTGCAGGCTAATGGAGGGAAGTGATTTTTAGCTTTTTTCAATTTATGAGTGCTTGTTTATCTAAGTAAGATAATTCTAATTTTAAAGCCACTATTCGGGATGTAGCTTAGTCCGGTTAAAGTGCTGGTCTGGGGGACCAGAGATCGGAGGTTCGAATCGGCTAGAATGTCCACAGGACATTCACGCTCCCGACCAAGAAAGCAAAGTCGCTCATTAGAGCGGCTTTTTTTATTTGAAAAAATTATTGGCGCTTGCGTTTCAGAATTTTAGAGAATAAAAAATAAGGCGAAATGTAATTTCGGCTTTGTTTTCGGAATTTGGCTTTTAGAGAACTAAAAATCCTCTTATCTCAACCTAAATCATTTACTAGAAGTCACAGACCATTTTGTATAAATACTTCCTCAAATTAATGAGCAGATTCAGACTTCAGTTTCAAAAAATAAAGTTGAAGTGGTTATTAAAACGTAAACTTTTAGTCCAACAACCACTTTTACTGAAGTTGTAATAAGAACAAAACAGGAGTCTTTTTGTCTATTGGGCATGAATTACAGCATACCAAAATGGATGACTAAAGTGCTGCAGCTAGCTGCGGTTTATAATGTTTTGTGGGGAGCATGGGTAGTGCTGCTGCCCAACACCTTCTTTCAGTGGACCGGCATGGAGCCTTTAACCCACCCCACGGTTTGGCAAGGAACTGGCATGATTGTCGGTGTATATGGTTTGGGATATTGGTGGGCTTCTTTTGATCCGGTACGTCATTGGCCGATTGTTGCCGTTGGGTTTTTAGGTAAAGTATTTGGTCCACTAGGATTTATTTTTAATCACTATGTTCTGGACGAGGTACCATTTCAGTTTTCCTATACCATGATTACGAACGATTTGATCTGGTGGATACCCTTTTTCTTAATCTTGCAACATGTACACCGAACTACACGCTGGAAACTTGTCGCATAAATCGTTCAAGCTATTTACCCATAAGGGCTTCTCGGCTCTTTCTGGATGGAATCTCTTAGCTGTTTCTGGGTTTTACTGCCTCTCTGTTTCCGAGTGCTCACTCAACAATACTGTCCAATGATGCTCTTGACCTTTCGTTTAATAGTTGACTTTGGTTTGCTAGTCCTTATTTGGATGACACAATTGATTGTGTACCCAGCTTTTGTGCAAATAGACGAAGCAACCCTTCAACGTTGGCACGCAAGTTACAATCAAATGATTACGTTGATCGTTGCACCGTTAATGTTTGCACAATTGGGGTTAGTATGCTGGGAGCTGCTGCAGAATCCATCTGTTTATACATGGGCGTCTATACTTTTAGTGGTTGCCGCATGGGGTCTTACATTTTTGCAAGCCGTTCCGTTGCATAGCAAAATTGCACAAGGAATAGAGGTTCGACTACAATCTGAAAAAATAGTGCGCATTAATTGGCGACGTACTATAGTTTGGACTATTCTTTTTCTAGTGTCACTTTTTCAATTGTTGGTGTAGATTATAATTTGTCTTTGCGTTTTGTGAGTAATAAAAGGAGCAAAGCGTTAGCTTCTAGTGTAATGTTCCTACTGTTAGGAAACCTCGTGTTTTCTTAAAAATATCCACTGTTGAGTCCTTACTAAGGAGTTCAATCACGTTACTGGATTTCTCATTACTTGGAATTAAATCTCGAATCCCGCTCGGCACATCTATTTCACCATCCCGAGGAGCTCTAACTCTAAACAAAAAAAAAGCCCGAATAATTCGGGCTTCCTTAAACTTTAATAATTATAACTTTCTATTCAGCCTTTATAAACTTAATTGATGAGCTCTGATTATGCTTATCTATAATTTGTAAGAAATACACCCCATTTTCAATTTCTGACAAATCTAATTCAACTTCATTTTGAGTATTTATGACACTCATAACCTCATTGCCTAATAAGTCAATAACTACCAATTTCTTTGCAGAACCAAGTCCTTTAATTCTTATGAAATTTCCAGCTGGATTAGGATAAAGTGAATAGTTGTTTTTACTATATATTGAATTATCTGTTGATCCGGGTCCTTCAATAACCTCTGTTTTGGGAAAAGGGTAAGGGTTCGAGCAACTATCATTACTTAACGTATCATCTAGAGCACCAAAGCCACCATAAATCCAGTTTGTAACTACAAAGTTATCTCCATCAGGGCCTGTATCTTTTTTTCTTCTAGCCCAGGTATTCAAATATTCCCAAACCTCTCCAGTTCCGTCAACATTAGCTTCTCCATAATGGTCAATTATTCTTCCGTATTCATAAAGCTCTAATGCATCGTCTCCAGTAAAGTTAGTTGCAGTAGTAGTTCCTCTTGCAGTTGCCGTATCTAAAAAATCAGCCTCAAAGCCAAAAAATGATTTGAATTCAATTGGTTGTCTAGTGACATAATAAGACTGACCTTTTTTTACCGACACTGCTGGAAATTGAAATTCCATTCCATCTGTACCTCCACCATTATTTGCACAACCTAAAGAATAAGTACTAAGATCAGTTATGTCAGACAAAGGGATAATTTCTATCAAATTTGGCGCTGGATTTTGCTCCCCAATATTTAAGATTCCAGCTAATTTTAATTGACGCGTTATAGTAGCATCAGCAAGATCTTTATTAATAATAATTTCCAAAGTATCATTTGCTAAAGTCGCATTCATAGGGTTCTTCAAAACGAACCAAATATTTTCTTCACTTTCGTCTAAGGTATCATCAACAATAGTCAAGGTAAATGGCCTGTCCTCATCACTATTTCCATTAAACGAAATTGTAGTGGGGGATCTAAAAACCACATCCGTTGCCGCGTCACCAGTTCCATTAAATGCCTGAACTTCAACTGAAGAATTACTTCCATTCGAATTATCGATATAAACATCAAATGTTACAGCTCCATCAGCTTCATCATAAGTTGCTGTTCTAAATAAGATTTGAATAATAGGTGTACTGCTGCAAGTAGAATTGGCTTTACCTGGAGTACCGTAAGAAATTCTTCTTTGCACAACTCCTAAGCTGTTTGTTGCCCGTCTCCAGTTACTCGCTAAAGAGTTATCCGAAGTAACATCGCATAATTCGATAGAACAACCTTGTCCATCTGCCAATACTGGCCAAGGAGCAATATCATCGTATCGAACAGAATCCATTTTATTTCCAGCTGAATCTAACAACTCTAACCGATAACCACCATTAAGAATGAATCCTGTGTATTCACTTACCGATTGGCTGTATAAATCTTGATATCCAATAGAATCATTTGTTATTACTAAAAATTCACCCGCATTAATAGTAACATTTCCAAAAGTGTAGCTTATTCCATTATTTGCCGTTCTTGGTATTTCCCAGCCAATTAGATTAACTGGCGAGGTTCCGTCATTATATAATTCTAAATACTCAACCCCTCCTTGTTTTCCAGCACTATTAGGAGTAAGTGCATTGTAACTAATTTCATTGATTACAATTTGAGAGGATAAGTTCGTCGTGCCAAGAGTTAACATTAGCGCAAGAAGTAAGTAAACTGTTGTTTTCATATATATCTGATTTTCTGAATGATAAAAGTAATTAAAAAGTGTTTTAACTATAAAAGGAAATAAATTTAATTCAAACTAGCGACCAATTTCTTCTAAAGAAATATTCCCATCGCTTGCCTTTAAATCTCTTGTAACATTTGCAATCAAACCATTTACGTAATTCACCTTTTCAGGTACCTCAACATTATCAGGCCCCAATAAAGATTCAATAACAAATGCAATTGTCAATTGATCTTTATCTCTTGCAGGTTGATAAACCATCTGGTTATTTTCTTCCTTAGTAACCACTAAGTTTAATTGAACCAGGTCCTCGATAATGGAATTAATTCTATGCTGAGGCAATTCTGTTGATTCACTAATTTCTTTTACCGATCGAAACGGTTTTGGATCCTCGTAATGTTTTACCAATTCAGTAAGAATAATTACAGATACCTTTAAACGCTCATAACTTGATGGTTCTTTTTTACGGTGTTCCAGTACTAACTCATCCATACTGCTGTACGCAAAACTGAGTTCAGCTCCAAATAAAACCAGCGTCCAACTAATTTGCAACCATACTAAAAATAGTGGTAAAGCAGCAAAGGAACCATAGATAGCATTGTATTTAGATACTCCAACTTGAAAAGTAATGTAAGCCCACTCAAAACCATAGTAAGCAGACCCCGAGACAACCGCCGCAAAGAATGCCCCTTTAAAATCAACCTTTTTATTTGGCATTATCATATAAACAGAAAGAAATAGTAACCAGATTACAAACAATGGTGCTAGCTGTAATGCAAAATCTAAGACCGGTCCTATTACCGTATCCACTCCAGTTTTCTCCGCTACCGTTTTCAGATTGGTAGACAGAAAAACGGTTATACTGCTGCTGAAAATTAACATGAAGGGAGCCAATAACATCATAGACAAATAGTCGGTAAACTTTCGCATTAGAGTTCTTGCTTGTTTCACCCTCCAAATTGCGTTAAACGATTCCTCTATCAAGGAAAGAGTATTAAGTATAGTGTACAATAAGACAACAATTCCAATTCCGGCAACGAGTCCCCCTTTGGCGTTATCTAACGTTTTTTCTGCAAAATCAAAGAGGTATATAAACATCTCTTGATTCTGATTGGTAGATTCCATTATGTTTTGGCGCAGATTTTCATCTAACCCAAATCCCTTTGCAATTCCAAAAAATAAAGCGAGAATTGGCACTAATGAAAGTACAGAGTAATAGGTCAATGCTGAAGCTCTCAAAGAGCATTTATCTTCAATAAAATCTTGCCCAGAAACTATAAAAACACGCAAAACCTTAAGCAACCAACCTAAGAATCCTCCTATATGGCTTCCAATGCTCCAAATTTCAACTTCAAAAAATCGTCGAATTTTATTAATCATATGCCAAAGCTATTAAATAGTATGGATGCTGTTTTAATTTAGCCCCAAAACATAGCTATGTCTAAAGTAATTGAAGATTATATAAAGAATAACCAGTTTGGGCAATACTTAGGCATGGATTTTAGAATCATAGAACCCGGTCATATTGAGTACTATTTAACCACAAATGAACACTTAGAGGCAATTAGAGGAATGACGCATGGAGGAGCCGTTGCTGGCTTTATGGACGGAATACTTGGAGTTGCCGCATTGAGTGAAGTAGAAAACGAGAACAAATTAGTTGCTACTATCGAATTTAAAATCAACTATATGAAACCAGTTTATACCAACGAAAAATTAATTGGTATAGGAAAAGTGCTACAACGGGGAAAATCCACACTTGTAGTAGAAGGCAAAATAAATTGTGGAGATGAATTAAAAGTATGTGCTTTGGGGACTTTTAAGGCTTATAAGGCTTAAAGTTATTGTTTGATAAAAAGTGTAGACTGATTTCCATATTGAACAATATAACTACCTGTAGAATAATTGTTAATGTCAATTTTCAATTCAGTTACCTCTTGTTCATTTGTTCTAAATAAAACCTGTCCTTGTAAGTTTTTAATTACAATTTCTCCGTTAAAAACAGCCTCGTTTTTTAACCCAATTGTAATTTGGTTTTTAGCTGGATTAGGAAACACTTGCAAATCTCCAACATGATGAATCGGTAACTCTACTTCTCCAACACCAACCGTCCAATCTTTTCCACATTCCACCATGTCTAACGGCCCTGTCCATTTCATGAGATAAGTACGCACAAAATCGGTATCGTTAATGTTGTACACTCCAGGACTTATGTAAAAAGTATCTCGGAAATAACCAAAACTACTAATCGAAGTGTATTTTAATGCAACAGTAGTATCGAAGGTACACCAGTGGCTGCCGTCCCAGGCTGCAATGGTGGCTGCAGATATATCGCTTACAATATCAAACGCTCCTGCCACAAATAGTTTATCGTCTATTACTTCCATTTTTTCTATGAAACCACCTCCACTTTTATCGGATATTCCTGAACCCAAATTCCGCCATTCTGTACCATTCCATCGCGCAATAAAATTACCCGGTGAATTGGGTTCTTTAAAATGGCCTGCCACTAAAAGCTCGCCTTTATAAACCTCCATTTCAAAAATACTTTCTAAACTTCCTCGAAACATATTTCCAGAAGCAACTGGCTCCCATTCCTGTCCATTGAACTTTGCTATGTCGGCAATCTTTTCATCTGCAGTTCTAAAACTTCCAGCAACGTATAATTCTCCTTGGTAAAACTGGATAGCTCGGATACCATCTACAGCTAAATTTGGTGCAACATTGTACCAACGGTTGCCGTCCCATTTCGCTATGTTATGAGCAGCCACAGATCCAGCGGAATCAAACTTCCCCACAACGTATAATTCATCTTTATAAATTGTCATTTGATTCAATAATCCACTTTTTCCTCCGGACCGTTTTAAACCAGTACTTACTGTTTGCCATTTTTGTCCATTCCATCTTGCAATACCATTTGCCTTTAGAGTATCATCAAATTCTCCTGTAGTTGACTCTACATACAATTCCCCTTTGTACTTAATTTTGTCAAACGCTACAAAGCAAGCATTGCTTCCACAGCTGGTACTACCTTTTCCCAATCGCTTATAGGTGGCTCCATCATATTTGCAAATTCCATTAACCTCCTGACTATTGATGTATTTAACATATCCACCTAAGAACATAACATCTTCTGTGGTATCTACATAAAAATAAACCTCTTTTTGAACACTATCTACCTCAACCCATTGACCTTTAACCGTCAATGAAATAAAGAGCGTAAAGACAATAATTATATATTTAGAGTTCAATGTATCGAACCTCTATTGTTTGATAAAAAGTGTAGACTGATTTCCATATTGAACAATATAACTACCTGTAGAATACTTGTTAATGTCAATTTTCAATTCAGTTACCTCTTGTTCATTTGTTCTAAATAAAACCTGTCCTTGCAAATTTTTAATTACAATTTCTCCGTTAAAAACAGCCTCGTTTTTTAACCCAATTGTAATTTGGTTTTTAGCTGGATTAGGAAACACTTGCAACAAAGAAAACGCTGCTTTTTTCTCAAATATAGTTGCTGGTGGCAGTGGGTTGCGCACATCGTAATCTGCAACAAACATTCCTCCTTGCTCCGAAGAAGCATCATCAAAGTAGCCGTTAGGATCTTCTACAAACGGAAAAGTATGTTTTTTCCTTTGTGCTGAACCGAAAACTCCAACGGTAAACAAATGACCGTTGTTCGCCACATCAGCATCCCAAGTATATGCAAAAGAATGAGCAGTACCAACAGCTGCCATAGCATCGCTACTGGCAAAATAACTGCTCCATTTTTGGTTTAAGTTATCGTCGAACATGGTTACAAAACCATTTTCTATAATATCATTGCCTCTACTGTGTCGATTTTCTTGGTAAGCGTCGTTTATCGATTGGGTAGGAAAATCATCACTGGTTGTGGTACCTACCATGAGTACATATCCATCTGGAGTTACCGCCAAGCCCAATCCATTTTCATCGGCTCTTCCACCATAATACGTAGAGTGTTTGAGTACCCCATCCTTGTTTACTTTTAGTAAGATACCGTCACCGGTAATGAGCGAATATGTTCCATTGCCATTGTGTGTATTGTCTAAATAAGCTCCGCCACCCAAGTTTTCGTTTGGCCAGCCCGCACCCAAGGCTGCGCCCGACATATAAATATTATCCTGATCGTCAATATCAAGCCCATACAAATGATCTACATCTGTACCACCAATTCTTGTACTGTGAAAAAGGCTTAAGTTGGCATTAAAAATGGTAAAAAAACCATCAAAATATCCCCCTGCAAAATTTGCGGTATATGCGCCCGAACCGGCATCCTCATCGGTAAAGGTATTGTCGGCGGCAACCCCAGTAAGTACCATACGGTTTTGCGAATCAAATTTTATGGCTTCTATGCCAACTGCTGCCGTACCGCCAAACCGTGTACCCCATTGCAATACTCCTGCATTACTAAATTTTAGAATAATGGCATCGCCCGTTGAAGAATTATAGGCTCCTGCTAGGCTCTTTAAAGGCATGTTAGATCCTCCTTGCCCAGCAAAAAACACTGCACCATTGTTATCTACGCCAACTGCCATAAAACGATCGACTTGATTTTCTGAATCAATATAAGTAGACCATTCTATGACCCCATCATTTCCGTAATCTATTTTTGCCACCATCCAATCGTTGTATGGTGCATCGGGAGAATTGTCTAAGTAACTCCCTGTTGGCCCAGTGGTATACAAATCCACTCCTGCCGCTACTGCCCCCATAAAAACGTGATTGTTATTGTCGACTGCTATTCGCACATTGTAATCATCATCGTCTGTACCTATATAGGTTACAAACCAATCCTCATGGTTATTTTTGAAGCCTAAAATGGCAGCATTTTTAGTACTTACAACTCCATTTTTTACAGCTGCAGTAGGAAACTTAAAATCCGTAGCAGTCAATCCTAAAAAAACGTTGCCACCATTGTCGGTAACTACCTTAGTACCAAACTCGGCATCTACTGATGGTAAGTTGGTACACCACAACAGGTTTTCAATAAAAGGCGGTGCGGCGGGGCTTAGTGCAGTGGGTATGCCTGCCATTAACACTAGCGTTTTGGTAATATCGTAAGAACCCGTAGTTAATGAAACTACACCGTTTCCTTGTTGTACATATACAGGGTTCCAATTGAGTAAGGTAGCAGTACCGTTATTATCTACTTCATAAGCAATGAGTTCGGGAAATTCAAAATTATATTGGTTTATATAAACATCAAGCGCACCATTGGTGGCAGTATTGATAGCAGTTTGGCCACTAAACTGCATGTGAATATCGTTGGGGTCGCCACCCGGCTTTATAACGGTGTATGTTTTTAAACCATTCTTATTACTGTACGCATGAAAATCAATATCGTCGTAAATGTCTTCATATACAACTCTTCCGTTACCTTTAACACCCTCAACTCCACTACCCGTATGGGCTAAATAAAAATTGTGACTCACATTATCTTGTTCACTAACAATGGGTACACAATTTAAAATTTCATGTTCTCCACCTACAAAGCGCAATCGAATTCTAAACAACGAATCCGATTCACCTACACTATCGGTTACCATACCGGGTGCCACAAAATAAATATCGTTGTCACCATAATAGGTTCTAGGTACGTGCCTATCGTGATAATATAATATGTTGGTTGCTAAATTTCCGTCGGTATTTTCTAATTGACCATCATTGGGTAAAAATTTGTAGGATTTACCTGCAGGTTCGTTGTACAAATCTGTTGGAATATAAAGCTGTGCTTTTGATAAAAATGTGCTTAAAATAAAGGTAAGTAAGAGTAATTTTTTCATAATAAGATTTTTTTAAGTGATTAGCATTTTCGCCAAAATACACTTTTTTACGTTTAAATAAGCTTACTCAAATTTAAACTGATGTTTGTTGTTATATGCCTTTATGTACTTTATAAGTATTGCATAATTCCTTTTCTCACCTTGAAACTGAGAGTATAAACCTTCATCTCGCTCTAAGATTGTTTCCAAATTTTTTCTTGTTTTGCTTACAATTTCTTTCTTTTCAAAATCGACTATTTCCTCGATATACTCTGAAGTCTCCCGTGGTTCATTATACAAGGTTCCAGCTGAAACAGAAAAAGGATCAGCAATTCTGCGATGATACTGTACGTAACTTATGACACCTTGCATTGTTACTTTAATAAAGTTCTCATTTACTGATTCAGACATATTTAAATACGGCGTTCCTAATACAGTAATTGCAAATACTTCATCCAAACCTACAAATCGCTCTTCGCCGGATGAGTCAACACCATAGGCAAATCGAGTTTTTATTCGAATGTTTCCATTGTAATAATCTGGAATACCTATACCTACAAGTATTCTTCTACGTTCAAGGGAATCTTTTTTTCGCCAATTGTCTTGAGAAAAATCTGCCCAAAGCAAATCTGGAGTATTGCTGAAAAACGAACTGTCGCTCAAATAAATGCCAGCGTTTAGCCAGATTCGTGAGGTATCATCTTCCTTGACCCATTGAGCATTTCCACTTTTTGGTAAAGAAGCTAATCCGACTATAAAAAGAAAAATTAGAGTTATAAAACGCATTGCTTCAAAGATGAAAAGAAATTCTAGAAATCTTTTTCAATAAAATGAAAAGTGCGTTAATTAATTATGCTCTCAAATTAAGCCTAGCAACTACATTCGATACTAGTAATCTAGCAGCTGCTGCAACTTAACTTTAACCTTTTCGGCATTTGGTATCATGGCAGTTTCTAAAACCGAATTTAATGGAATCGCAGGCATGTTTTCAGAACCAATAGCCATTACAGGAGCATCTAACTGCTCAAAACACTCATTTTGAATTGCTCCAACCAAGCTCATTGCAAAACTATTTTTAAGTGGCTCTTCAGTTACCAACAAACACTTGCTGTGCTTTTTAACAGTTTCAAAAACTAGGTTTTCATCTAAGGGATAAAGCGTTCTTAAATCAATAATCTCAACTTGATCAGCAATATCTTTTGAAGCTTCTAAGGCCCAATAAACTCCCATTCCATAGGTAATAATGGCACATGAATTCTTGCCTTCATCAGCCGACTGCACTACTCTGCCTTTTCCAAATGGAATTACATAATCCGCATCGGGCTCAATTGTTTTCGCACCTTCAGTCCCTTTTATTTTAGACCAATACAATCCTTTGTGCTCCAACATTACTACTGGATTCGGATCATAGTATGCAGCCTTCATTAATCCTTTTAAATCCGCACCCGTACTCGGATAGGCGATTTTGATTCCACGAATACTGGTAAGAATTGATTCAACTGAAGAAGAATGATAAGGACCTCCACTTCCATAAGCTCCAATTGGAACTCGCAGGATAGAACTCACTGGCCATTTTCCGTTCGATAAAAAATAACTACGGCTAACTTCTGTAAACAACTGATTTAGCCCAGGCCATATGTAATCTGCAAATTGAACCTCAACGATTGGCTTCAAGCCAACAGCAGACATTCCAACCGTTGAACCAACAATAAAAGCTTCTTGAATAGGAGTATTAAATACTCTATCGTCGCCAAATTTTTGTGCCAAAGTTGCTGCTTCTCTAAAAACACCGCCTAGTCTACCTCCAACATCTTGACCGTATAACAAGCAGTTTTTATCTGCGGTCATCAGTTCTTGAATAGCAAATAATGCACTATCAACCATTACAGTTGCTTCTTTCCCTGCTGGCTCTCGAATACCTTTTTCTTCTGTTATTGGAGTCGGGGCAAAGTCATAATCGAATAAATCAGATGGTTCAGGATCTGGAGCGTTTTTAGCTTCTTCAAACTCTTTATCTACTATAGCAGAAATTTCTATTTGGACATTATCCAAATCTGTTTGAGCAAAGCCTAAGTCTAGCATTTGCTTTTGCAATTTTGGAAGAGGATCACGTGTTTTGTGTTCTTCCAAATCATCCCTGTACCATTCTCGTCGAACACCTGAAGTATGATGGCCTAACAATGGAACTTTAGCATGCAAAAGAAACGGTCTACGTTCTTTACGCATGGTTCCTATGATTTCTTGCAGTGTTGAATAAGATTCTTCAAAATTGCTTCCGTCGATTGATCGAACTTCAATTCCGTTAAAACCTTTAGCGTATTCTGCGGCATTTTGTGCCCTGGTTTCTTCTGCGTTTGCAGAAATATCCCATTCATTATCTTGAACAAAAAACAATATTGGAAACTGCTTTAAAGCTGCCATTTGCATAGCCTCAGAGTACTCGCCTTCTGTTGTTGCGGCATCACCAATTGAACAGACAGCAATTGGTTTATCAGCTCCAACATCTTCTGCAATGCCTAATTTTTCTTTGTATTGCATTCCCATAGCAACACCAGTTATTGGAATTGCTTGCATACCAGTAGCTGAAGACTGATGGGGAATCTTTGGCATATCATCACGCTTCAAACTAGGGTGACAGTAATAAGTTCTTCCTCCAGAAAAAGGGTCGTCTTTTTTTGCAAAAAGCTGAAGCATTAACTCATAAGGAGACATTCCAATTCCTAACAAAATAGAATCGTCTCTATAATATGGAGCTACAAAATCTTGAGGTAGCAATTGCATTCCCAAAGCTAACTGAACCGCCTCATGCCCTCTAGATGTCGCATGAACATATTTCGCTGTAAGCTTTGCATTGTCTTCATACTTATCGCTCAATGTTCGAGCGGTAAGCATTAAACGAAATGCCTTTTCAAAAACTGTTTTTTCAACCTTAGAAACTGGAGCTACCTTTTCTGCTACTGCCATTACTCTCCTCCTCCTACTTCTTCAATCACTTCTGCATTTTCAGCTTCTTCCGCCTTTTTTGCAGCATTAATTTCAATATTTAATTGTTTCATTCTGCTTTCTAATCCTTCTCTTTTAGAAACAGCAACAGCATGATCAGCTTTTGCCTTTTTAATCAATGGATTAGTATCACTACCAGAAAAGAAACCTAGGTTGTTTGCTAGCTGAAGTTCTTCGTCTTTAGCTTTATTAATATCCTGTCTAACTGAAATTCGTTCGTATTCTAGCGATTTCAAGCTGTTTTTTCCAGATTTTAATTGCTCAACCCGTTGGTTAAATAATAATTCCTCTTTTTGTTCTTTCGAAACTCCAGCAGCTTTATAAGCACTTTCAACAGCTTTTTCAAAAGCCTTTTCTTGCTTTTCCTTTTGTTTGAAAGGAATAAAACCAACTACATTATATTTTGAGGTTAATTCATCAATTGATTTCAAAGAATCATCTTGATTTTTTCCAGCTTTAAAAGCATTTAACTCAGCGATAACCTCGTCTTTCATTTTTAAATTTTGCTCCTCAGCCTCACGTTGACTTTTGTTTTGTTCATCTTTTACTTCAAAAAACTCGTCACATGTTTTCCTGAACTTAGACCACAATTTTTGCTCTTCTTGACGTATGGCAGAACCAGCATTTTTCCAATCCCGTTGAAGTGAAATAATATTTTTGGTTGCGCTTGCCCAATCTTCTTTTGCTTCTTCTTTAACTGAAGCTACAACTTGTTCAGCTTTGGCAATTAGATCTTTCTTGACTTTCGTTATCTCCTTTTGCTGTTCTTTAACTTCTCCAAAGAATTCCCTTTTTTTCGCAAAAAGTTCATTACCGGCACTTCTAAACTCATTCCATACCTTTTGGTTGTAGGCTGCTGGAACAAATCCGATTTTCTTCCATTCTTCTTGAAGTTCCTTAATTGTATTGGAAGCACTTTGCCATTGCTTGTTCGTTTTCAAGTCCTCACTTAGCAACGTTTTTACTTTTTCGATTAAAGCCCTTTTCTTATTTAGGTTCTCCTTTTGCTCTTCACGAATTTGCTTGTAATGCGTTTTTATTTTGTCATTGAGCTCATGGTAAGTTCCATAAAAGTCAGTCTTAATCTCTTCCCACTTTTCTTTGAATGTAGGTCCAACCGAATCCCATTCAACCAATAAGGCACGCATTAGGACTTCAAGTTCTTTAATGTTATCTTCCTTTAAAAGCTTTTTTAGGCGAGCAATTACATCTTGTTTTTGCTCAAAGTTCTTTTTAAGGTCGTTCTGCTGTAACTCTTTATAAATCTGAATTTTATAATAGAATTCCTCAGTCAATAATCGAAATTCATGCTGAATTTCTTTGACATGATTTTGAGGAATATTTCCAACATTTGCCCAACGTTCTTTTATAGCATTAAATGAATCGTATGCAGCACTTATTCTCTCTTCATTTTCGACTAAATGCTTTAATTCGGTCAGCAAAAGCTGTTTTATATCAAAATGCTTTTTCTCGGCTGCTTTTTTTGAGTCTATAGCATTTTTCAATTTCTCTTTATACTGACTTTTAAAGGCCTCCATAGCATGGTCGCTATCATCTTTCGGCATAGAAAAGAACTCGGGTTTGTCTCCGTCAGAAACAAAAACAGCTAATTTTTCGGCAGTTTCTTTCTCGAAAATGGAATCATATTCTTTGAATAATGATTCTATTTCTTTTTTTACTTCAAGTATGTTGTCAGACTTAATTAAAGTCTTTATTTCTTTTACAAGCTCTTCTTTTCGCTCCATTTCAAGCAATTTTTTGGGTCATCAAAAATACACTTATTAGCCATTGTATAGAGGGCATTAACAATCAATTGGAATGTAAAATTCCTCCTAATGTTAACTCTATATTAATTTTTACATAACTTTGGCGTAACAATAAGTTAATGATTAGAATACTTTTAATACTTGCTCTCGTTATACCAAGCCTTTGTATAGGGCGTTCGGTGGCTAAATACAAGTATTACCGAAACGGTAATATTAAGTGTGAGTATTTCAAACAAAAAAACCAAACTGTCCGAATTACCCAATACTATAAAAGTGGTGCGGTAAAATCAATAAGTCATTTTAAAAATGGTCATAAACACGGTTTGTGGCAAGACTTTACGGAAGAAGGCCTACAAATTACAAACGCATTTTTTAATAAGAATGAAAAGGATGGTTTCTGGACATTCTATAATCCAGACGGAGATACGCATTGTTCTCTGTATTACAGAGGAAACAAGATAGTTAAGGTGATTCAAGCACCTCCAGTAGTAGCTGCTAGATAAACGCTATTCGAAATCAGAATAAAGTAAATACTTCTTTCTGATTTTTTTAAACTCTACAAGTCCTTCTTGCCAAGATTCACGAATTTCATCTTCCTTCAAACCACTTTCAATTTGAATTCTCAATTTATCAGTTCCAGCCAAGCGATCAAAAAATCCATTTGCTAAGAAAAAGGGAGCTTCTACAGAGTTTATCTCCTTGTACATATTTAATAACCAAAAAAGGTAAAGCTGTTTGCGATTTGGTAGGGTTGATTGACCAAACTTGCTCAAATGATAACCAGTACACTTTTGACGCATTAATTTTGGTGATTTAGAACCTGGACCACTTATTGGCGTAAATTCTATGTCTCCTTCTTTAACGCTTGGATGTCCAATAATTTGAAATGGAGTATCCGTACCTCTACCTACACTTACTACAGTGCCCTCAAATAGAGCTAAAGATGGGTATAAGAAAATAGAAGCTGAATTGGGTAAATTAGGAGAAGGCTTGACAGACAGCTTGTAGTAATCATTGTGGTCGTAGTTTTGACAAGAAATTACTGTAAGGTC
>Ga0307998_1000601_pt1 | contig 20372 bp, 26 predicted proteins | sample Davwhametageno37_FD_203147 | JGI IMG/M metagenome (GOLD analysis project Ga0307998, IMG submission 203147) | Marine microbial communities from Davis Island wharf, Antarctic Ocean - #37 | ecosystem: Environmental > Aquatic > Marine > Unclassified | place: Antarctic Ocean: Davis Island wharf... | reverse complement strand
GCCACCTGTTTTAATTGATAGCAAGGTGCTTACTTGTACCGCATTAGGGTCGAAGTTTTCACGATGCACTGTTTGGGCTTTAAACATCAAATCGTTTAAAGGCATTTCATATAAAGCAGCAATATCATCTACAGTCCAGCGCTGGACAGTTTTTCTTTCAACCTTATTTTCAACTGCTGTTGTATTCAGTTTTAACTCATCTACATTTATAATAGTTTCTTGTGTGCTGGTTTGAGTTTTCTCAAGCATATCGTGCCTTTATTGATGATTTTCATGATACTAATTAATAAATTAACCGTTGTAAAGAATAATCAATAACAATGATAAACAACTGGTTAAAAATTAATCAAAAGTTAAATTTAAGTCGCTTTCTGCGCTTTCCTTTTAAACAAAATTGTTTAATGTGTGCCGCATCAACTAGCGAAATCAGCTTGTGTGAGCGTTGTATTGACAGCCTCAATCTCGCACCCAGCCCCAGCTGCCCTCAGTGTAGATTAACAACGCAAGGTGAGCATTGCGGTCAATGTCTAAAATCTACACCAGCTTACGACACAACAAAGCACTGTTTTCTTACACTTTTTCAACCAGCGCCATTTTGCAACATTACAAATACAACAACGCGCTATTCTTAAGCCAAAATTTTGGTGCCTTATTCTCTGAGCAACAGCAACTATCAATCAGTATAAAAGTTAGACCTCATCATCGCCATGCCTTTGCATTCAGATAGAATAAAAGAGCGTGGCTTTAATCAATCATTAGAAATAGCTAAAACAATGGAGAAACAACTGAGCATTCCTTTAGATAAACCAAGCTGCATGGGAATAAAAAAACACCTCACCACAAGCGAGCTTACCATTGAAGGCACGACTAAAAAATATGCGGGGTGCTTTCCAAATCAATATGCGTAACAATATCAAAGGGAAACGTATTGCGATTGTTGATGATGTGATGGCAACAGGGGCAAGCTTAAATGAGCTAGCAAAAATACTTAAAAAAAAGTAGGTCCAGCACACGTAGAGTGCTGGGAAGTCGCACGTGCACTACAGAAATAAATAATACATCACCAAGTAATAACAAACACGATGCCTGCGGTAAAATATCAACCATGTTCCATATTGTCTTATTCGAACCCGAAATCCCACCAAATACAGGCAACATTATTCGCCTATGTGCCAATACTGGCGCAAAACTACATTTAGTTGAGCCGCTTGGCTTTAAGCTAGAAGACAAGAAAATGCGACGAGCTGGGCTTGATTATCATGAATTCTCAAGCATGCAAGTACATAAGAGCTGGGATGACTGCAAAACCTTATTAGATGGTAAGCGCTTATTTGCAATTACCACTAAGGGTAGCACACACCATAGTGACATTAAGTTTCAGGCGGAGGATGTCTTTGTATTTGGGCCAGAAACGCGAGGCTTACCAGATGATATCCGTAATGCTTTTCCACCTCACCGCCGTGTACGCCTGCCGATGTTGCCTGAGAGTAGGAGTTTGAATTTATCAAACTCTGCGGCAGTGTTGTTATATGAAGCTTGGCGGCAGATCGATTTTGAAGGTGGTGTTTAAGTAGTTAAAAAACCCATTAATTGGGATGGTAAGTAATCAGGCGATATTGACGCAATTTATTGTTATCACAGAAATGACAGTTCTTTTGTATCCCAAACAATTGAATTAACTCAGCAACAAGGACTACAAAAAGGCACTACTTGGCTGCTTAAACGTCATGCCGAAAGTGGTGGGGAGATTGAAGAAAGCCAAATCGCTAAAATATTTATGTTATTGCCGCATCTAAAGTGCTGTGAAAAAAGCTTCATATTTTTGAATCTCTCCCATATATGAAAATAGCTAATTCCGAAAAGAAAAAAGTCGAGCAATTATTGAGGAAGTGTTTAACTGTTGAAAACAAGTTTATAAAGGCGTGGGCATACAATCGGCTTTGCACCCTATCAAAGCAGCACTCTGAATATGAAGAGGAGACCAAACAGTTTCTCGAAGTGGCAATGAAAGATGAAGCGCCTTCAGTAAAGGCTAAAATCAGGAACATAATGAAAAAAGCTTCCAATAACCAAACCATGAACTTGGTTTGGTTTGTTCTCAACAGCGGTTAAACGCCTTCTGGCTTCTGCTCCCGACCTAATAAATCCATTACCGCTTCTTTAGCAGATTTTCCGTCTGATAATGCTTGATCCACTTCATAGGTAATCGGCATATCAACACCAATTTTTTCAGCGCGGCGCATCACTTCACGTGCCGTATTCACGCCTTCAGCCACATGCCCTAAGCCATTTAATACATCTTCCAAGGACTTTCCTGAAGCCAACTGCAAGCCAACCTCTCTATTACGGGAGTACTGCCCTGTACAGGTTAAGATTAAATCTCCTGCACCAGCCAAGCCCATGAAGGTTTCAGGTTTTGCGCCTAATGCTACCCCAAAGCGCGTAATTTCAGCCAAACCACGTGTGATCATTGCGGCACGTGCATTATTACCAAAGCCCATACCGTCAGAAATGCCTGCTGCAATGGCCATGACATTTTTGACTGCCCCGCCAACTGAAACACCAATCACATCGGCGCTGCTGTAAACACGCAAACCACCTCCATGCAATAACTCTGAAGCTTCTAAAGCAAATGTCGTGTCGTGTGCCGCCAATGTGACTGCTGTTGGTAAACCCCGCACCAACTCTGCTGCGAAGCTAGGGCCCGATAACACACCCCATTGCTGACCCATACCCAGCTCTTCAATCGCCACTTCATGCGGCAATAATGCGGATATAGGCTCCAAGCCTTTATGCGCCCAAATTAGTGGCTGTTTAGAACCGAGCTTTTTCAATTCTTTTAACAACAGGCGGAAACCAGCAGTAGGTACAACCGATAGAATCAAGTCTGCGCCTTCAATTGCCGTCCCTAAATCTTCTTCCACGTCTAAATTATCATTGAATGCAAAGTCGCCAAGGTAGAGTGGGTTAGCTCGTGCTTTACGCATGCCCGAAACATGGCCTGCATTACGCCCCCATAAAGTCACTTTATGTTGGTTACTAATATGAATCGCCAGTGCCGTACCCCATGCACCAGCGCCTAATACTACTATTTTTTTCAATATAGGCCCCAAATCGCACTGCTTTGAATATAGCCAACAATGCCACCCCTATGCTTGACCTTAACCCAGCCTTTATTAATACTCGGAGACAATAGCTCGAGCACAACATCTTTTTCTACCGTACCAAGCAATTTCGCATCAGCACTTTCTTTTTCTTTAATTTCGGTACTATCTGTTACTAAAACAGTTCGCTGAGCATCTAAGTCTTTACCTGCCACCCAACTTAAGCCACTCCGTTGGTCTCGCACTTTCACCCAAGTGCCTAAGTTCACGATTACCTCTACTGGGTAACCTTTCGCCATGATGTAAAGCTTAACAGCCTCGGCAGAAGGCGCATCATAAGTAATGGCCTTCCCTGCCAAGATTGAACGGAAATCAGCTGCTTGCACTGGTGTCGACATGCATAAAGAAAAACCCAAACTCAGCAGGACTAAGCTTGGGTTTAACGGTAATGAGAATGTCTTTAATTGTAAAAGTAAAGATTTCATGGCTGTGTGTCTAATCGTTACGCTATCTAAAATCAATTATCTGATGATTAGCTAGGCGTTTGAGATGTATTTTGTTCCGCTTGTTGCTGCGCATACAACGCTTCAAAATTAATTGGATTTAACAATACCGGCATAAATCCAGCTCTAGTTACCATGTCAGAAACCGCTTCTCTTGCATATGGGAACAAGATGTTTGGGCAGGTGATTGCCAACACTGCTTCTAAATTCTCATCAGGAATGCCCTTAATAGCAAAAATGCCGCATTGTGTTACTTCAACTAAAAATGCAGTTGTCTCTTCAATTTTTGCAGTCACAGTCACTTTGATTGAAACTTCAAACACACCATCGTCTAATTTAGTTGCACTGTTACCAAGCTCAACATTAATTTGTGGTGCTGTTCTATTTGTGAAGACTTGTGGTGCGCCTGGCACTTCAATAGAAGCGTCTTTTACATAGAGCTTTTCAATTGCAAATCCTGGTTGTGCTGCTTCATTTTTTTGAGGTGCTGCTTTTGGTGATTTTGGTGCTTTTGCCATTTTCAATTCCTATTATTTGATTGATAGCCGCCGAATAACAATGACTCAGGGTCGGTTAAATTTTATCACTTTAAACCAAGTCTCTATTTTAGCGTTTTATCGAATATTAATCACCTTAATATTTCGAACTAATCACGAACCTATTGCTAACAACGGATCCAAATCACCAGCTAAATCTAACGCACGCAAGTCATCAAAGCCGCCTATATGCTGCTCGTTAATGTAAATTTGCGGCACAGTGCGGCGCCCCGTTTTCTCCATCATCGCCACCATCAGCTCAGGCGAATCATCGACTCGAATTTTATTAATGTCAGTCACGCCCTTACTTTCCAACAAACGCTCTGCATTGATGCAAAATGGGCAGTAGCCCGTTGTATACATTGTAATGTCAGCCATCACTTACCCTTTACTAAAGGCATCTTAGCCTCTACCCACTTATCTAAACCACCTTGCAAACTACTGACTTGCTCGAACTCATGTGTTGCCAATACTCTACAAGCTGCATTCGCACGCATACCGCGTTGACAAACCACCAGTATCGGCTTGCTTTTCTGCTTAGCAAGCTCTTTAATCCGCCCTTCCAAGCTAGCAACAGGAATATGCTTCGCTCCCTTAATATGTCCGCCTGCAAATTCAGCCTCATCACGCACATCCAATACTAGCAACTTGGTACGATTCATCACAAGCACAGCCTCTGATGGCGAAATACTCGGCACACCTCCACCTGTATTCGTGAGCATCGGCCAAAGAAAAACTAAAGCAGATCCTAGTGCTAGTCCAATATAGATTGCATTATCAATAATAAATTCCACAGTGTTTCTTCACGCTTTCTTTTAAGTTTCAAATGTTGTATGCCGCCGTTTTTCATAATTCAAGGCATCAGCACAATTTTCAAGTTAAATTTCTCGATGAATGATTTCATTTAGACACCCAAGCATTATAATGGAAGTACTACTATGATCCATGTGAAATATTAAATATGTCCACCACACCAGTAATTTTACTTATTTTAGATGGTTTTGGTTATCGTGAAGATAGCCAAGACAATGCCATATCCCTCGCAAAAACACCGCATTTAGACGCGCTCAAACGGGATTATCCCAATACGCTAATCAATGCTTCTGAGCAACATGTTGGATTGCCTGCGGGTCAAATGGGCAACTCTGAAGTCGGGCATTTAAACATTGGTGCAGGTCGAGTTGTTTTTCAAGATTTCGAACGCATTAACAACAGCATTAAAGCGGGTGAGTTTTTTGAGTTACCTGCTCTAATGGACGCCATTGAAACACTAAAAACAAACGATAAAGGGCTTCATATTTTTGGCTTGCTTTCTGACGGTGGTGTACACAGTCACCAAGACCATATTCACGCCATGATTGAAATGGCTGCTAAGCAAGGTCTCAGCAAAGTATATGTGCATGCCTTTTTAGATGGTCGCGATACGCCACCAGTGAGTGCAGCACCTTACATTGAAGCACTTGAAAGCAAAATAGAATCACTTGGTGTTGGAAAAATTGTCAGCGTGTGTGGTCGTTTTTATGTGATGGACCGCGATAAGCGCTGGGAGCGCATAGCGCCAGCTTACAACGCTATTGTTGAAGGTGAAGGTGAGTTTTCAGAAACTTCTGCTAGCCAAGCATTGAAGAATGCTTATGCACGTGATGAGAATGATGAATTCGTCAAATGCACGACAATTCACCAAACTAACGAAGCACCAATCAAGATGGAAGATGGCGATAGCGTGGTGTTCATGAATTTCCGTGGTGACCGTGCAAGAGAAATTACTAATGCCATTCTCGATAGTCATTTTGATGGCTTTACACGCAAACGTATGCCGCAACTATCGCACTTCTTCGTACTGACTCAACACGATCAGAGCCAGAAAAAAGCAACTCCAATTTTTGAACCATTTGCTTTAAAAAACACACTTGGTGAGCACTTGCAAAACCAAGGCTTAACCCAGCTGCGTATTGCAGAAACAGAAAAATACCCGCATGTGACCTTTTTCTTTAATGGCGGTGATGAAGATATATTTAAGGGGGAAGATAGAATATTAGTGCCCTCACCTAAAGTCGCCACCTATGATTTGCAGCCAGAAATGAATGCGCCTGCACTCGCTGACAAGCTCGTAGAAGCCATAGCAGCAAAAAAATATAACGCCATTATTTGCAATTTCGCTAACTGTGACATGGTTGGTCACACTGGCTTTTTAGATGCCGCTATTAAAGCAGTCGAAACCTTGGACACCTGCGTTGGCCGGGTTATTGAAGCGGCGCAAGCGATTGATGCTGAAGTGATTATTACAGCAGACCATGGCAATGCTGAACTCATGCAAGACTACCAAAATAACCAACCACATACGCAACACACAACCAACTTGGTGCCTATGATTTATATTGGGCGCACAGCAACACTGTCAGAAGGTGGTGCGTTGTCAGACCTTGCTCCTTCATTACTTAATATGATGGGGGTTTCACAACCCGCAGAAATGACAGGTAAAAACCTCATTACCTTTACACCTAATACTTGATGATTAATGATCGACTCACACATAAACGCCTAACAACAGCCTTAGCTTGGTTAGTCACACTGTGTTTGTTATCGTCGATACACCTGAGCTTTGCAGCCGATAAAGTAGATGCCGCAAAAAAAGATATTAGTGGCATCCAAAAACAAATTAATAAAATTAAGAAGGAACTGAGCAAAACGAAGCAGCAGCAACATGATGTAACTGATGCATTAAAAGAATCAGAAACGGCCATTAGCCAAGCCAACAAAACACTGCATAAGATTGACCGGGATCAAAAACAAAACAAATCCAAGCTCAGCAAACTAAAAGAACAATCGCTCACGATTAGCGAAAAGCTATCTCGCCAGCAAAAGGAGTTGAGCAAACTACTTTATCAGCGTTACGCCTTAGGTAACCAAAGCTATACACGACTTATCTTACAAAGCAAAAATCCAAGCCAAATCTCACGCGATCTTAAGTATCAATCTTATATTGCCAAGGCGCACACTAAGCTAATTAATGATATGCAAAGTAATCTCAGTGAGATTAAACAGCTTGATACCAAAACAACACAGGTATTACAAAAAGCAGCAAAACTAAAAGAAAAACATGAAGATGAGCGTAAAAACTTACAAAAACAAAAATTTGAGAAAGCACTTGTATTAAAAAAAATATCTAAAGAAATTGCGGCTCAGCATGGACAAATCAGTAAACTCAAGCGTGATGAGAAACGCCTTTCTCGCCTAGTCGTTAAATTATCAATAAGTGCTAAAAACGAGTCGCAAAAAAAACCTAAAAATAAAACCGCCTCTAAGGCTATCCCTATAAATCAACAATCCCCAGACAATCGTTATGCCGGCAAAAAATTCTCATCCCTTAAAGGAAAGTTAAAACTTCCCGTAAAAGGCGAGGTCACCAATCTCTTTGGCCGAAAGCGCCAGGATGGCGGCATTTCTTGGAAAGGCTTATTTATTCGAGCAAAAGAAGGGGCGTCAGTCAAATCTGTCGCTGGTGGACAAGTGGTTTTTGCCGAGTGGATGCGTGGATTTGGTAATTTAATTATTGTCGACCATGGTAGTGGCTATATGAGCTTATATGGTAATAACCAAACAATACTCAAAAATGTCGGTGAAGATGTTAACGGCGGGGATGTTATCGCCGCTGTTGGTAATACGGGTGGAAACAAAAGTAATGGTTTGTATTACGAACTCAGAAAAAAGAGTGTTCCCTTTGATCCTTTACAATGGAGCTTATTACGCTAAGTATTTAATAACCGTTGCACCATTTAATTTGGTTTTCAATTAATTCAAGCCTAAAAAAACGCACTTAAAAGTGCGTTTTTCTAACATTACTTTAGTAAACTAAAGCAATGTTTTTATCTAGTTTCACCTGGGATAAGCTCGTCAGCTGAAGGCACATAACCACCTGGCCCGTTTGAAGAAGCCTCTTCAGTAGCTTCTGCTGCTACTTCTTCAGTTGCCATTTCTTCAACAGCTACTGCTTCTTCTGGCATAGCCGCTTCTTTTTCTGCACAAGCGCCTAGTAAAAACCCCGCTAATAAAGCAGGAACTAATAATTTATATGTTACTTTCATCCATCTTCTCCCAATAACTATTTTTAAAAAAATCAGACTCCACATATGACAATACCAAATCTAAAGTCACTTTACAACGCCCAGTAAACAATTTTACAAATTCCGCATAAGAGGCCGCACTATTTGTTGGTAATTTGCAGCAATTAGCTTCCCTTTTGCATAAACGTCTATTTTAATATCGACTTTTACGGCACCCTCGCCGACATAACCAACAATATGTCACCCAATTCATACCATATAAAAACTGAGAAACATGCATGAGTTCATGACTTAACAAGTCTACTCTACATTTTCTGTTTGGACGATAAATGCCACACCTTAAATAGATACGATGTTTTAAAACCTCGGCCTTCATATCTTTACGTAGCCAAAACGACACATGCCCATCGATAATTCTGGCTTGTTCTATTACATTTTTTGCAAAATAAGGCTTGAAAATTCACTTTTCTCCGACTGTTAATGGCTCCTCTTTATGACTCATCACGCTATTCGCCAATCAAGTGCATTGTAATACGCCGTGTCGCGGGCATATGCCGATGCTCAAACAAAAACAAGCCTTGCCATTTACCGAGCGCCACTTCCCCCTCAATCATTGGAATAGATAGACTCGTTTGCGTCAAGGCGGTTCGCACATGAGCAGGCATATCATCGGGCCCTTCCACTGTATGCGTAAACAGCGGGTCACCATCGGGCACCAGCCGATTAAAGAAAGCCTCGATATCAACCAACACATCACTATCGTAATTTTCATTGATTAACAAACTAGCAGAGGTGTGCTGAATATAAAGGGTTAACAACCCTGTATTCAAGCCTTGTTGATTTGCCCAGCTAAGCACTTGGGGCGTAATATCGTAAAGCTTGCGTCCATTAGCGCTAATCGCTAAGGTTTGCGTAAATTGTTGCATAAAACAATACCAACATTAAATAGCTATTCTATAACAGTGCTTAATTGATTGGGCTTAAAAACTACCAGCCAAATGGACCTCCATAAGATAAACCCCAACCAAATCTTGGGCCTCTTAAAACCGACTTGCTGGACCAATAGGAATGTGATTTTGATAGTATCCATATGGCCGCCAGAATGGGTCATAGTAGCGATTCATTTGCAGCAAACGCTCATTATTTAATGCTTTTAATGCTTTTAATGCTTTTAATGCTTTTTCTTTTTCGTGCTCTCTTTTATTAATTTCTTCGGCAAGGTAGTTCTGCTTAGCCAATGCATTACTTTCCTGCATGTAATCCAACACTTCAACATCAACGCCCTGCTGGTTCAACCTCAACACGTCACTTGCTTTCAAATCATAAAGTGATTCACTCGATTTTAATTTTGCAATTATCTCACCTGATGTTTTGCCGCTTTTAGCATCTGTGACAATTGCTTCTAACGTGTAGGTTGCCTCAGGCTGCAGCATAAGCTTTGCCAACTCATCTGATGTGATACGCTTAACTTCTGATTGCGTCATGCCTGCGCCAGTTGCGCAAGCACTAAGGAAAAAAGCTATGATAACGACTAAAACAGTCCGGTTCATTTTTACCTTATATTTTTAAGCATAGGTGATGCATGCGTAATATTTTCATCGTACCCATGGCGCTTTAATTGGCACAAAATAAGCACTTTTTTCACATATGCCTGTGTTTCTTTATAAGGTGGTATACCATCATATTTATCCACTGCACGCTCTCCTGCATTATAAGCAGCAATAGCCAGTATGGCATCACCTCTAAAATAAGACAGGAACCAACGTAAATACGCGACGCCGCCTTTAATATTCTGACTGGCACTATAAGCATTTTTCACATTGAAACGCTCTGCTGTCGCAGGAATCAACTGCATAAACCCATGTGCTTATTTTTAAGACATCGCAGAAACTTTAAAGTTTGATTCAGAAGTAATAATAGACAGCACCAACTTCTCATCCACGTTGTACCAATCAGCAATCGTGCCGACTAAATTAACAACCCACCGTTTATTTTTCGGAAAATTATCAACATAACGATCAATGGCAGGCGTCCCTTTGTAATCCCCATAATACAAATCTAGTGCTCGCTTCGGTTCAACTTCAGCCAATACACACGGCGGCGTATCTAAGGTGCGGATTTGAATGATTTCCAACATCTTTTGCGCTTCAAAGTGGCCTTGCATGGCCGCTAGGCTAAATAAGTTTGCCGCGTAATTTTACTCTTTTTGACATCATTACTAAAAGCATACAACATGCCCAAACGACACATACCTTCAGCACTACCATAGCGTGATGCTTTACAGTATAAATTAGCCGCTTTCCAAGTAGATTTATTATCATATTCACCACGGTCTAGCTCGCTTGCTTCTAACAGTACCCCTTTAATAATAGGCGCTTCTTGGCTAAACGTTTCGTCCTCAGTTGTGTTTTTTAAGGCGTAGACAGGTATGCTCAATACCGCGAACAACATAATACCTACGCTATTAACCCACTTTTTCATATTTCTGTTGCTATTAAACCCTTATTTTTCAAGCTTTATCCATTTAAAGCTTAGCTTTTATTAAACACGATTTTACCCGCTTCCACATCGGCTATAATGGTATCTTTTGCCACGAAGTTGCCAGCCAAAATCTCCTTCGATAATGGATTTTCAATTTCACTTTGTATTGCACGTTTCAGTTGCCTTGCTCCATAAATCGGATCAAAACCCGCACTAGCAATTTCTGCCACGGCTGCATCCGTGAGCTTGAATGTCATTTCCATACGTTGCAAACGTTGTGCTAAATATTGCAACTGTATGCTGGCAATGTCACGAATATTACCTTCAGCCAGCGCATGGAACACCACCACTTCATCAATACGATTAACGAACTCTGGCCTAAAGTGTGTTTTTACTTCACCCATCACCGTCAACTTCACAACTTGATAATCTTGGTCACTCATACTTTGTATCATCTGGCTACCAAGGTTACTGGTCATAATAATCACTGTGTTCTTAAAGTCGACTGTGCGCCCTTGCCCATCAGTCAATCGCCCATCATCCAAGACCTGCAACAATACATTAAACACATCTGGATGCGCTTTTTCCACCTCATCCAACAAGATAACTGAGTATGGTTTACGGCGTACAGCTTCGGTTAAGGTTCCACCTTCTTCATAACCCACATAACCTGGAGGCGCGCCAATCATACGAGAGACTGAGTGTTTTTCCATGAACTCACTCATGTCAATACGGATTAAATGATCTTCAGAATCAAACAAGAAGCTAGCTAAAGATTTACATAACTCTGTTTTACCTACACCTGTAGGGCCTAAGAATAGGAAACTACCGTAAGGTCGATTCGGATCACTTAACCCAGACCGTGAACGGCGAATAGCATCCGCAACTAAGCGCACTGCTTCATTTTGTCCCACCACACGCTCATGCAACTTACCTTCCATCGCGAGTAATTTATCACGCTCACCTGTCATCATTTTACTCACAGGAATACCAGTTGCACGGCTCACCACCTCTGCAATTTCTTCCGTATTAACTTCAGTACGTAACATGCTAGGTTTAACGTAAGTTTTTTTACTTTCTGAAGTTGCTGCCTGTTTTAATTGTGCTTCCAGTTGCGGTAACTTTCCATATTGCAGCTCAGAGACTTGCTGCCAATCACCTTTTCGTGTGGCCTCTTCCATCTCATGCTTTACTTTTTCGACCGCCTCTTTAATATACGCAGAGCCTTGTACTTGCGCCTTTTCCGCTTTCCAAACCTCTTCTAAATCAGCAAACTCTTTTTCTAGGCTACCAATCTCATTCTCAATTAATTCAAAGCGCTTTTTACTGCCTTCATCTTTTTCACGACGCACCGCCTCGCGCTCAATTTTCAATTGAATTAAGCGACGCTCTAATTTATCCATTACTTCTGGTTTAGAATCGATTTCCATTTTGATCCGACTAGCCGCCTCATCAATCAAATCAATCGCTTTATCTGGCAAAAACCGATCCGTAATATAGCGATGTGATAACTCTGCCGCTGCAATAATCGCAGGGTCAGTAATCTCTACGCCATGATGCAATTCATACTTCTCTTGCAGCCCACGCAATATAGCAATCGTCGCTTCAACACTCGGCTCATCAACGATGACTTTTTGAAAACGGCGTTCTAAAGCCGCATCTTTTTCAACATACTTGCGATACTCATTGAGTGTCGTAGCGCCTACACAGTGTAGCTCTCCGCGCGCTAAAGCTGGCTTAAGCATATTGCCAGCATCCATCGCACCATCTGAGCCGCCTGCGCCAACCATGGTGTGAATCTCATCAATAAAGACGATGGTTTGGCCTTCATCTTTTGTCAACTCTTTCAGCACTGACTTTAGGCGCTCTTCAAACTCTCCACGGTATTTAGCACCCGCTAATAAAGCCGCCATATCAAGCGACAATACTTTTTTGTTTTTCAGTGAATCTGGCACCTCACCATCCACGATGCGTTGCGCCAACCCTTCGACTATGGCGGTCTTACCGACACCAGGTTCACCAATCAACACAGGGTTATTTTTTGTACGTCGCCCGAGAATTTGAATCGCACGACGAATCTCATCATCGCGGCCAATCACAGGATCTAACTTACCCGCTCGCGCCCGCTCTGTTAAATCCATGGTATATTTTTTCAATGCTTCACGTTGGCCTTCAGCACCTGGATCATCTACATTATCATTACCGCGCACGGCCATCACAGCAGCTTCAAGTGCTTTTTTCGTCAAGCCATTCTTTTTAAGTAGCTTGCCTGTCTCGCCTTTATCGTCAGCCAAAGCTAGTAGAAACATTTCGCTTGCAATGTAAGTGTCATCTCTTTTTTGCGCGAGCTTATCCGTCACATTAAGTAAGTTACTCAAATCACGCGATATCGCTATTTCTCCGTTAGGTTCAGCTGGCTTGGGAAAAGCATCAACTGCATTGGTTAATGCCGTTTTAAGTGCATTTAATTGCACACCCGCACGGGCAAGCAAAGAAGCCGTGCTACTCTCTTCTTGATTTAATAAAGTGAGCAATAAATGTTGCGGCTCTATTGTTGCGTTGTCCGCACCTAACGCGATGCTTTGTGCATCAGCCAGTGCCTGCTGGAATTTGGTTGTGAGCTTATCAAACCGCATGTAATATCTCCTTTAATAATACATATTGTGTTATCAATTATATGCGGGTGACTTGATGATTTTCAATAGTGATGCTAACAATATGGTTATTGTCAGAAGCTGGTAGCTGCCTAAGCGCAAGCGAGTGTTTCACCTTACATTGTTTTAAGCTAAGTCATTTTCAGCACTTGTGCATCGGCACTTGCTCGATGGCGGTGAATTTGCAGCTCGTTTAAGATGGATTATTTGGTTTTATGCCAAGCGGATTGTTGATAAGGCGTAAGTACAGTGCGCAAATCTTCAAGTTTAAAATGTGGCGAAGATTCAGCCATTTCAAACAGACAATTCAGCCATGTAAAGTCTTGCAATCAGCCATCTGTGTAAATGACTAGATCGTGAAAAGTCTCGTTTAGCTGTGTTATCACCATTTTAATGCTTTTGCCATGTGCCAGCAGCGTATCGCGAGAGATATGATGTAGCCGTCAAACAACTGAGTTCCAATGCTGCCAATCATCACAGAGGGTAATCAGAGAGCACCAACGCTTCCCTTGATGAGTCACATAGCCAACCTCAATCGGATAACTTCCCGCCCCAAAACCAGAAGTCTCTATATCAATAACACTAGGTGGCATCATTATCTGCTCACATCCATCTTTCGACACTACAGCTTAGGTTAAATCAGGTTCCAACCTCATGACATTAACCTACATCACAAAATCAAGGCTGAACTAAGGTCACTTTTAGCCCCTTGTCAGTATTAACGACTAGATAAGCCTTATTTTTAAGTTGAAGTAACTGCGGATGGTCAGCTTTACCTTCAACACTTAATAATAATTCTGCATCTGACCACGTTCTTCCACCATCGTTAGATGACATGCCCATCACTGCTTTCGTATGGTTGGGACTCGTTTCTAACCAAGCAAGCCATACATTATTATCAACACTCAACAAAGCAGGATGCCTTGCTTGCTTGGTATTATCGCCAAACTTTTTAGCAGGGAATCCCACCCAAGCCTCACCATCCATACGGCTATAATAAAGTCCGGGCTTCTTTTCTTTACCGTCAAAATAAGCTAAGTGGTAACCCCACCAGTCAGCGCCTTCGGCACCACGTGCAAGCGCAGCTCCCTGATGTGGGCAGCCATCTAGCTTCCAATGGCCAAATGTTGTGCGATGCAGTTGAACAGCTTCCCCAGCCTTAGGTATCTCAGCCATCATATGGTCGCGCTCACCGCCCTCAAACACATGCCGCCACAATACTGCCACGGTTCCATCTGGCTTAGTTGTTGTCGCAATGCGGCAACACTCACATGAGTAGTCTGCTAACTTTTGTTCTGAAGAAAAGCTTTCGCCTTTATTGCTGGAAGTGGTGTAATAAATCGAACTGCTATTGCGGCTCTTACCTGCCGCTTTATCCGCCTCTAAATCTCGCGCATCCAGCCAAACGATGGTTAATTCTCCATTAGGTGAAACGGAGAGCTCTTCAAAAGCATGTTCGATTTCAGTGCGGTCTTGATGAACGATATGTGGCTTTTCAAAACTTTTCCCACCATCGGTAGAGCGTGAAAACCAAATGTAGCCTGTGAGGTGTTTAGACAAGTTTTGCATCCAGGTGACATAGATTTCACCATCGCTACCGATGGCAATGTCGGGTCGCATTTCACCTCGCCCGGTAATGCTTTGCTTTCCTGTATTAACACGAATAGCCTTGGAGAAAGTTTGTCCGACATCATCACTAACAGAAACTTCCACAAATCCCTGATTGACACCAACACGCCATAGCTGCCCATGTATATCCACTGCAACACTCACCGCCAGCTGGGATTTTTCAGCAACTGTAGAGGCTTCATGTGCGTGCGATTGCACCACCATTAATAAGCATAAAACTATATAAAAATACCGCATCTAATCATCTCGAATTAAGGTTGACTGTTAATACGCTAACTTAACAGGTTTTTATTTATTTAGCATACCGTCTATAAAACAATACAAACCCCATTAGTGCAACGATGATATTACCTAGGGCAAATAATGTCACTAGAATATCGCGTACGTCTTTATTCAAGAATGCAAAGCTCCACTTATGCAAGTAGGCAAATACAAACCCTTCTAAACCATCAATATCACGCACTTTTGCAGCGAGCGCGCCAGTCACTGGCTCAATGTAATAACGCGTATTTTCTGCGTCTTTCATTTGCACTTTAATGACAGGTAAGCGTTTAAAAATAAAACCGTATTCATCTTTAAACTGTGTAATCCAAGTAACATTTACAATTTCCCGCTCCTTAACAGAAGCGAGGCTCATTACTTTCGCTTTAGCGAAGCCCTCAACTGTATTGATATTGTTTTTTGCACGATTACCTTCTGCCGGCAATAAGTAAGGCGCTACTTTCTTTGCCTCAGCATGCGAATGATGATTGTGCTCAGCATGTTCTGCTTCTTTAGCTAGTGCGGCTACCTGTGATACTGGCATCTGATTCCCCCCATCACCAGATATAGGTAATATGTGCCAATACAACTGTTGTGCATGGCTAATTAAATCTAGCTTCGCTAATGGTTTGGCCGTCATTTCGTGCCACACGCCATCATCAAGGTAGTTAACCGAAGTTTTTTCTACAGCAAGTGTTACAGCTGCCTTATGTTGCTGATAACTCATGATTAAATGGAACAAACCACTAGATGCGAAAATCAACGCTGCTAGCGAAACAGTCAATCCTAAACGCCGGTGCCAGCATCGCATCGGCTTACTCGCTAAGCGCTGCTTAGCACTCCCTAATTTAAAGTAGAGGTACAAACCAGAGAAGGCAGAAATAAGTACAGCACATAAGACAATGGCTGCAATCATGACTTGCAAGACAGGCGCTCCATCCAGAAAAGACCAGTTATGGCCAAACTGAAAAACTTGCGTTAACCAATAACGTGTATCATTAACCAAAGTGCTAAGCCTAGACTGCTCGGTATCAATGTAAGCTCGTAGGTGCTGTCCACTTGAAAACTCAACTCGCCACACTGGTAACAAACGGCTTACTTCATGGTAATCATCATTAAATGTGGTCACCAATCGTACATCTACAACACTATCAGCACCCTTCCCTGTGAAGTGCTGTGCTAAATAGGTCGCATACTGAATATCCGCATCTGCCAATTCTTCACCAGAGGTCACTTCGAAGTAACGTGCAGGCTGGTCACGGTCAACACTCACGCGATAATAACTATGCCCTAAAAACTGAGCAAGACTAACGTGTTGAACCTCAGTAATGCCATGTTGTTTTAATACAGGCTTTATAAATAATGCCTGACTTAAATCAAACTGCGCACTAGGCGCTAAAAAGGCAACAGGCTTTACTTGCAAACGCGACATAATCGGGTGCGAAATGCCAGATACAGCCCATAGTAAGATACCGAGACAAGTGAGCACCCCTAACCAGCGATGCCAAAACATCCAGTTAAACTTAAAGTAATCGTGTTTAATGTGCATGATGTTGTGGCGCTTTCAATAAACCAACAATTCCTTTAAAGCCATTCACGAGCCCTTTATCCTCTCTACTTAAGTTCAATTCTGCTTGCATTGAGTGACTTTTCTTTGTTGAGTTAACATCACCGCAAAGTAATATTTGCCACTCGTTCTCACCACCTTTTGATAAGGCACCGCCACCACGTGGCTCCTGTACCCAATCTGCAATTGCGCAATGCCCCCGAACGACAATCGCTAGTACTCGTAATGGGTGTTTTGGCTTATCCCATTGTTTTTTAAGCGCGACTTTAATGCTTTTAGATTCAATATGACTCGCTTGACTGCTTATCGAAAAAATCGTTAAACAAACAAAGGCAGCCGATAAAACAGTTTGTATCTTTTTCACATTCAACATCATATTTAGCCTTTCAAAAAAGGAGCATAGACAATGGCCATACTCCTTTTATTAATTTAGTATGTCCAAGTCACGCCCATATAGGCTGTACGGCCGTCACCAGGGTTAAACTGTGCAGAAGAAGTGCCAGGTCTCGTCGCATCAGAAATAACGCCTGTTGTAGCAGCATATTTTTGGTTGGCTAAATTTCGGCCTTCTAAGAACCAAGACCAATGATCATTCACCTTTTGACCTGCTTTTAAACCCCAGGTGAAATAGTTATCCGCATATAGGTTTTCTGCAAAATCAACGTTATAGCGTTCAGGGGACCATTCAAAAGCTGGCCCAAAGTAAAGTCCGTTTAAGAGGTGGTTACCACGGTAAAGTAGTTCAGAGCGCAGCAACTGACGTTGAATACCTGGCAAGCGTTTGCTGCCATAAGTCACGTCATCATCCATTTTAAAATTATTGAGCAAGTAACTGCTACGCAACTCTAAGCTAAGTGGTAAACGTGCCGTAAAACCCAACTCCAAACCTTGGTGCGTTGTCTTCTCTGCATTAACAGTTTTGCTGGCAACTACTGTGCCAGGAATACCAACTTGCAGCAGCTCATTATTCAAGCGTGCCTGATAAACCGCTACATCCCAATCAACAAACTGACTATTTCCTCTTGAGCCAATTTCAAACGTTGTCCCTTTTTGTGCCTAAATAAAATTAGCAACGTCGTTATCTAACTCGCCTAACGTCGGTGGCTCAAAACTACGCGACACGTTTCCAAATAGCTGCACTTGTGGTTGTAGTTGATATAGCACACCTAATTTTGGGCTATAAGCGTTATAACGCGTATCAAAACTTTGGTCTCCAGAGAAGCTAATTAATTTATCATTCGTTTTTCGTCTTGCATTGGTATACTGCAAACCTGCAATAACAGTCAAATCTGCTGTCAGATTTAATCGGTCCTCAATGAACACTTCATGATTACTAGATAGCTGTTTTCTATAATTAGTTAAAGCGCCTCTGTGCGCATCAACATTACGGAAATTCTTATAAACAGCTTCACCGTAAGTTAGTGCATAACCAGCAGTAATTGTATTATCTAAATCATAAATTTTACCTTGCTGCTCAAGCTTAACTGATAAACCGTAGTCATCTGTTTCTTGATCAATCACCCCAATCGTATCAAGAAACGTTAAATCAACAATCGGGTGGAATAAGCTCTTAGTTGCATAAAACCCACCAAGCTCAACTTTTGTATGATCAAAAGTGAATGTGGTTTTATTAGCAAAGCGCTTTACCAAAGTATCACGCTCATTAATCCCTTGCCCGGCTCTGACTGTTGACTGCTTAGGGTCTTTCTTCAGCTGTTCTTTAGTTAAAGTAGTCGGCAGCTGAGAATCATTATTAACGTAACCTAAGTAAAAACGAGTCTCCACATGTTCATTGATTTTATAGCCTATATTGCCTGTAATACGGTCTGCACTTTGTTGCGCATTATCACGAAAGCTATCACTATGATACTTACTCGCCGTTACAAAATAATCGACATTATTAACGACACCTCCAGCAGCAAAGCCTAAACGATAATAACCGTAGCTGCCACCTTCGGTACGAACTTCAAACTTTGGTGCGGTATAACCAGTACGTGAAATAAAGTTAATACTGCCGCCTAAGTTACTTGATCCATATTGCAATGCATTAGCCCCACGATGCACAGCAATATAATCTGTTGCCATTGGATCAATACCAGGAAAATCAAAACTACCATCAGCAAGGTTCACCGGAATGCCATCTTGCATCAACTTAATGCCACGGCCGTGGAATGTACGCTGCAGCCCAGACCCACGAATAGATAGTCTTGTTTCCTCAGCACCAAAGCGCGATTGTGCCAAAATACCTGTAGCTAGCCCTAATGTGTCGGCAAAGTTAGAAGTTCGTCCCTCTTTCACTTGCTGCATATCAACGATGGTTACGCCACCCGCTGTCTTGTTAATTTCCTCACGTGCAACTGCAATACTTGGTTGCGTTGTAGACTCTTTGATACGTTCAGCTGTTACATCTACGGTATCTAGTGTAAGGTGATCTGCCACTGCTAGCATTGGTAATGCCGCCAAAACGGCCGATAAAACTTGTTTTTTATTCATCATATTCACTTTTCTTTACTATTATTGGTGTTTGTTCGTTCTACGCATATATTTGTGTGCTCATGTAACTCACTTTCAATAAACTCACACAGCGCATCAAACTGATTAACTACCGTACTGCAACCTTTGCTTTTAATCATGTATGTCATGCTATGTACACGGTCAGTGCTGGATACTTGAGGTGTATTTAATGTATTGCGACAACCCCAAGCAATAGCATTTGCTTTCATTGCCTTTCCAACCATCACACTGCTCCAGATAAGTTCGTTGAAAGTTGGTTCTCTGGCACATATTTAATCAACTCATGCAGCTCACATTCAAAAAACTGGCACAACTTATCTAAGTGGTTAGTCACTGTGCTATAGTTTTTTTTGTTAATCATACGAGAAAGCGTCATACGGCTGATACCGGTTGCTTTAGCTAATTCATTCAATGTAATGCGACGGCCACAAGCAGCAGTCTTAGCCTTTATCATCGCTTTAATTTCTATATTAATCATTGTGTTACCTTCATTAAATTCGCTACCATACGGCGAGCGCATAGTAAAGTAACACCCGTTAGTTAGCACTAACTGTGGTGACTGTCGTTTTGAATTTAATTAAAAGTTGGGGGTGCCTGTGCAGGCGGAGGTAGTACTGAGAAGCGAGGCAATAAAGCCGCTTGTGTTGAAACGACAAGCTGTTTCGCTTGTGTTTCGAGTAAAGCAATAATCGGTAAGTTTGGTGCATCAATACCATGATCAGCATTAGGGTTAGAGCAGAATGGACAGTGGTTTAAATGATGGACGATGCTTGCTGGTGATGGCGTCTCTTCTTGATCAAGGAGCGTTGTTGATAGCTGATGGCCCTGACTGGTCACCACGTCAATCGTGATATTTTCACCATCCGCCGTACATATTTCTTGTGCGAAACTATTGACACCCTGTTGTGCCGCCAGTGCATGTGAAATGCTAGGCGCAAGCGACGCAAAAAAGATCGCAAATAATGCGACACTATGCACCCACTTGAATATTTTCTTCGACAACATGTCATGATACTATCATTATTTAGTTAAAATCGTCCCTTAATTTTAATAAAGGGA